>OJDH01000125.1_pt1 | contig 60445 bp, 57 predicted proteins | sample 1592761 | NCBI WGS metagenome assembly OJDH01 (sample SAMN05416855, study PRJEB24817) | seawater metagenome | isolation source: Sea water | place: Canada:Atlantic | collected 2013-11
TACGAGATCAGCCTCGGTCTCGTGGGCTCGGAGATGTGTATAAGAGACAGGCCTTTTTATCCGTTCAAGAAGGGTGTGATAAGTTCTGTACCTTCTGCGTTGTGCCCTATACGCGTGGTGCTGAGTTTTCGCGACCCGTTACGGCAATTGTCGATGAAGCTAAAAGGTTGGTAGCAAACGGATCTCGCGAAATTACCTTGCTTGGACAAAATGTAAATGGTTTCCACGGCGAAGGACCGGATGGCAAATCTTGGCGCCTTGGCCGTCTGCTCCGTGAGCTCGCAGAAGTCGATGGAATTGAGCGCTTGCGGTACATAACTTCGCATCCAAATGATATGGATGATGAACTTATCCAAACTCACAGTGATCTTTCAGAATTAATGCCTTATTTGCATCTTCCAATTCAAAGTGGCTCTGATCGTATTTTGGAGATGATGAATAGAAAGCACACAGGGGATGACTATCGACGTGTCATCGATAAACTCCGTGATGCTTGCCCTGGGCTGGCTCTTTCCTCTGATTTTATCATTGGGTTTCCTGGCGAAACCAACCAAGATTTTGCGGATACTTTACGTTTGGTTACCGACATCAATTATGCCCAGGCCTATTCTTTTAAGTATAGTCCTCGGCCAGGAACGCCTGCGGCAGGCATTGATGCTCAAGTGCCCGAAGATGTGAAGTCCACACGACTTGCGATGTTGCAAGAGCTGTTAAATGCTCAACAGATGGCTTTTAATCAGAGTATGGTTGGTAAGACATTGTCAGTTCTTATTGAGCGTAAAGGCCGAGAAGTTGGGCAACTGGGTGGACGTAGCCCTTATATGCAATCTGTGTTTGTTCAGGCGCCAGAACGCTTGATGGGGCAAATCGTTGATGTCAAAATTGAAACTGCAAAACCAAATTCTCTTACTGGTTCGGTAGAAACAGGTGACTTTGATGTTTTGGACGCGCATAATGTAAAAGACACTCAAACCACTGTGGAGGCACGCATTTGACAGCCAGAGCTCGCAACGGACAAGCCACCCGTGGTGCACGGCAGAACAAGTTACTTGAATTTGATGATAATAGTCTTCTCCCCATGCTTTATGGAGAGCACGACCAACATCTGGTTCGGCTGGAACAGCACCTAGGAGTAGATCTCGCATCGCGAGGAAATCAGGTTTCAATCAGCGGTAATAAAGATTCCGTTGCGACAGCAAAAGTTGTTTTAAAGGCGTTGTACGAGCGCTTGCAAAAAGGCTTGGATGTTGGGGATGGTGAAGTTGATGCTGTCGTGAGAATGGCCCAGGTCACTCCGGACTTCGAAGAAGCGGAGAAGGCAGTCGAAACCACGCATGGTGATGAGCTTGCAATTGTTACTCGCAAGCGTCGCTTGAGCCCCCGCTCGCCAGGACAAGCAGATTACATCAAAGCAATGCAACAGCATGAATTGGTGTTTGGGGTCGGCCCCGCGGGTACTGGTAAAACCTACATGGCTGTAGCGTATGGGGTTTCTCTCCTCTTAAATGGCGAAGTCGAACGCATCATTCTTTCGCGCCCAGCCGTTGAGGCTGGGGAGAAATTGGGGTTCCTTCCTGGAGACATGAAAGATAAGGTCGACCCTTATCTTCGTCCTTTATACGACGCTTTGCACGATATGCTTCCTTCCGACCAAGTCCTAAGTCGGCTGGAAAATGGTGAAATTGAAATCGCACCATTGGCGTTTATGCGCGGGCGAACCCTTTCAAATGCTTTTGTCATTCTCGATGAAGCTCAGAATACCACGCCTGTGCAAATGAAGATGTTTTTAACCCGTCTGGGTGAGCGCAGCAGAATGGTTGTCACTGGAGATCTGTCTCAGGTCGATCTTCCGAACGGACAGCCTTCGGGATTGCGTGATGCATCTGATACGCTTGCCAAGCTTGAAGAGGTTGGTTTTGTTCAATTTGCTCATGCTGATATCGTGCGCCATGAATTGGTGACCAAGATCGTTAGAGCCTATGATAATCGTTCCAACTCAAATAGAGGTGTGGCTAAAGAACGTGATTTTTTTGATGGCTGATTCGCCTGATTTGATAAACCGCATAGGTTCTAAAAGTGTCTGACTTAATTATGACAGAGGCTATGGAACGCTCTCTCGATTTGGACAATGAAGCTTTTTCGACAATAGGGCTTGAAATAGGTATTGAATCGCGGGATGGGCTTTGGTCTGAAGACCTTCCGCATTCTCATGCCTTGATCCATAGAGCGGTTTTGTTGAGCTATGTTTTGGGCGGGTTTTCCCCCGAAGCATCTAGTATTGAGACAACAGCGATATCGGAAACCGAGTTGTCCGTCGTCCTTTCAAATGACCTTGATGTTCAAAAATTAAATTTCGAGTATAGAGACAAAGACAAGCCTACTAATGTGCTGTCATTTTCGACACTGGATGATCCGGCTGAAGAAAAATTGGCACATCAGAGGGGTGTTTTATCTCTTGGAGATATTATTTTATCTCGCGAGACCTTGATCCGTGAAGCAAAAGAGCAATCTAAAAGGCTGGAAGATCACTTTACGCACCTTTTGGTGCATGGCGTCCTGCATTTGCTGGGCTATGATCACTTGTCAGATGATGAAGCATTGGAAATGGAAAGTCTTGAGGTCGAAATATTGAGCAAGCTCGGTGTGAAAAACCCTTATGAGCTGGACGGTGATAGACTCCTGCAAGGAGCTGTCGATGAGTGAAATATCCGGCAGTGGTAAAGTGCTACGTGACCAAGATGCTGAAGCATCGTCACGTGGCGGTATATGGAGCTGGATAACCCGTACTTTTGGGTTCAAAAATGGTGATTCTTCTCTTCGTGAAACGATGGAAGAGATTATTGATGAGATTGAGGGAAGTGAGGACGAGACAGAGTCTTCTACGCCCATCGGTGCTGATGAGAAGATGATGTTGGGGAATATCCTCAAACTTAGACATCTTGCTTGTTTAGATGTGATGGTTCCCCGGGCAGATATTGTTGCTGTAGATATAGACACATCTATTGTAGATCTCATTGATATGATGAGCGAAGCTGGACACTCCAGACTCCCTGTTTTTCGAGAAACTCTCGATGATGTAGTTGGTATGGTGCATATCAAAGACGTTCTGGAATATTCCAAGGGATCGAGAAATCCTAATCTCTCAAGTATTGTCCGGCGTGTACTTATTATTGCGCCCTCTATGCGTGCGATTGATTTGCTTTTGGAAATGCGAATGTCGCGGGTTCATATGGCATTAATCGTTGATGAGTACGGGGGTATTGATGGCTTGGTGACGATTGAGGATCTCGTTGAAGAGATTGTTGGCGAAATCGAAGACGAGCACGATACCGATGAAGGGCCCCGCCTCTATCCGCGACCTGACGGGTCCTATATTGCCGACGCGCGTTGTCCAATAGAAGAGCTGGAAGCAAGAATTGGTAATATCTTAGCCGCTGATGAGCGGGAAGAGGATATTGATACTTTGGGGGGAGTTGTCTTCTGGCTTGCCGATCGCGTACCTGCACGGGGGGAGTTGATTGAGCACGAAGGTACGGGAATTATTTTTGAAATCCTTGAAGCTGATCCCCGGCGCATAAAACGCTTGCGAGTTTGGAAGAGCGGGGCTTTGAGGTCCGAAGAAAAAGCTGAGGAATAATTAGAAATGATTGTTAGGCGGGGTCTCGCGGGTCTGTATGGCCTGAGTGTGAAGCTACGAGCCCTAACTGGCTGGCAGCGATACGCAATTGCTTCTTCTCTTGGCGCTGTTTCTGCGACAGCTTTTGCACCTTTATTTTTAATCCCTCTCCTGGTCCCTGCTTTTACGGGGTTGCTCTGGCTCTTTCAAGGAGCTGAAAATCCTAAAAAAGCGGCCTTGATTGGATGGGCTTTTGGTGTCGGGCATTTTGCGGTTGGCCTGTACTGGGTGGGGGCATCCTTCCTGGTTCATAGCGCTCGACATGCCTGGATGATGCCTTTTGCTGTTCTTGGTCTGGCAGCTGGCATGGGGCTGTTTCATTGTCTTGTCGGTTATGTGCTTGCACGGTTGAAATATCGTGGGGTTGAGCGGCTTATTGCGTTTGTGGCGATATGGTTGTTTGTCGAATGGCTTCGCTCATGGATCTTTACCGGGTTTCCCTGGAATTTAATCGGGGCAGTCTGGACTTTCTCTGATTCAATGCTCCAGCTGGCGAGTGTGACCGGTGTTTGGGGGTTAAGTGTCGTTACCCTTTTTGCAGCTGCGGCTCCTGCGGTGTTGTTTGAAGGAAAAGACCTCAAAATTTCAGAAATAAAGCGGCGGGTTTCGTTTGTTTTTGTCGCGCTATTATTTCCCCTTGTCGTTTGGGCAGGCGGAGCCTTTCGTTTGAGTGCGTTGTTGCCCGAAGATGAGGCCTTTGTTGAGAATGTAAATTTGAGGCTCGTGCAGCCAAATATAAATCAAGCGGATAAATGGAAGCCCAAGTTAAGGGAAGATCATGTCGTTAAGCAAATGAACATGAGTGCGAGTGAAGGAGCAAAAGATATAACTCATGTGATTTGGGCTGAAACAGCAGTCCCATTTTTATTGTCTTCTGTTAAAGCTATGCGAACTAAGATAGCTCGGGTGGTTCCCCCATCAGGGTTTTTAATTACTGGGGCGCCGAGAATCGAAGAAAAGCCGCTTCCCGATGGTAGTGGAATTAAGCGCAACTTTAAGAATTCAGTGCATGTATTGAATCGAAGTGGGGATATCGTTGGAACATACGACAAATTCCACTTAGTTCCTTTTGGAGAGTATGCTCCTTTAAAAGACTGGTTCCCGTTTATTGAAAAGTTAACAGCTGGGAGTTCTGATTTTTCTCCCGGTCCCGGACCACAAACGTTGTCTTTACCTGGGTTGCCACCTGTAAGTGTTCTGGTTTGTTATGAGATTATATTTCCAGGTGCTGTGGTTGATTCCTCTAATCGTCCCGAATGGATCCTCAATGTAACAAATGATGGTTGGTTTGGAATTACAAGCGGACCGTATCAACACTTTGGAATGGCACAACTTAGGGCTGTTGAAGAGGGGATTCCTGTAATCCGTGTCGCCAACACGGGGATATCTGCTTCTATAGATGCTTATGGCAGAGTGGTTGAAAGTGTTGGTTTGGGGGTTGCTGGCGTTGTTGATACAAGACTCCCTAAAAAAATCGCCTCAAGCACTGTGTTTTCAAGGATTGGTAATTTTTCAGTGCTTTTTTTGATGGTTTTTATGTTGCTACCACTGGTAATCAAATCTAAAAACCGTGTAAAACTAAAATAAATACACTTTTTTGCAGAAATAAGTTGACGGCATACTATAGTATGCATAACTATACTCGTATAGATGGTTGCTTGTGTGTGTGTAGTTAGAGAGAGTGTATTATGGGACGAGTACAAGAAAATGTACCAGTGCGTGGTAAGGGTAAACCGAACCCAGTAGATGTTCATGTTGGCAGTCGTGTGCGCTTGCGCCGGACTCTTCTTGGTATGAGCCAGGAAAAGTTGGGTGAAGCGATCGGACTGACATTCCAGCAGGTTCAAAAATACGAACGCGGTGCAAACCGTGTTGGTGCGAGCCGACTTTATGATCTTGCACGTGTACTAGAAGTGCCTGTTGGTTACTTCTTTGCAGACATGCCAGATGAAGTGGCTTCTCAATCTCCAGTGCGTCTTCGTGAAATGAGTGAAGAAAAAGTTGATACTTTTGTTCATGAAGCGGATCCAATGGCGAAGAGAGAAACTCTCGAGTTGGTTAGAGCTTACTACAAAATCGTTGATCCCCATGTGCGGAAGCGTCTTTTTGAGATGACAAAAGCACTTGGCACTGCTGCAGAAACTGCAGCCAGCGATGTAGCCGCGGAATAAATTCTTTAAATAGGATTTTATAAATGGATAAAATGTCGCTTTTCTTGGAAAAGTGATGTTTTAACCATTGCATAATCAGGCGCGATCAGGCATTGCTGGTCGCGCTTTTTGCATTTAATTTTGCAATTGATCAGACATGGGTCGCATAACGTTTTAATCCGGTGTCTTGATCAAGCTTTTCATAATTTTTATAGGAAGGGGTTGTCGTGCGACTTGGCAGCTATCTTTTCACAAGTGAGTCCGTGTCCGAGGGACACCCTGACAAAGTTTGTGATCGTGTATCAGATTCTATTGTAGATCTATATCTATCTCATGACCCGCAATCGCGTATTGCAGTCGAGACATTGGCCACAACAAACCGTATTGTTTTGGCTGGTGAGGTTCGTGGCCCTGCTGAGGTGACTCCTGAAGTCATCGAAGAAGTGGCGCGGCAGGCTGTGCGTGATATTGGGTATGAGCAAGACGGTTTTCATTGGCAAAACTTGAAAGTCCAGAACTACATTCATGAACAGTCAGTTGATATTGCTCAGGGTGTTGACGCAGCTGGAAACAAAGACGAAGGCGCTGGTGATCAAGGCATAATGTTTGGTTACGCCTGCAAGGAAACCGAAGGTTTCATGCCTGCACCAATCTATTTGTCTCATAACATATTGCGTTCACTGGCGGATGTCCGTCATTCCGGTGAAGAGCCCGGTTTGGGCCCAGATGCCAAGAGTCAGATTACTCTTGAGTATATTGACGGCCAGCCCGTTCGGGCAACTTCCATTGTGGTTTCTACCCAGCACGCTGAAGGAGTTTCTCCTGAAGAAATTCGTGAGATCGTTCGGCGTCACGTCATCAAAGAAATCCCTGAAGGCTGGATGTGTCCTGAGGAAGAGTTTTATGTGAACCCAACTGGCCGCTTTGTTATCGGTGGTCCAGATGGCGACGCAGGTGTTACCGGCCGTAAGATTATTGTTGATACTTATGGTGGTGCTGCGCCGCACGGTGGTGGTGCCTTCTCTGGTAAAGATCCGACCAAGGTTGACCGCTCTGCTGCTTATGCTGCGCGTTATCTGGCGAAAAATGTTGTTGGTGCCGGCCTTGCCGAACGTTGCACCATTCAGGTTTCTTATGCCATTGGTGTTTCCAAGCCGTTGTCCTTGTTCGTGAATACTCACGGCACTGGTCTAGTGGATGAGCAGAAACTTCCTGGTATTCTTATGGATATTATGGATCTTTCTCCTCGTGGTATCCGAGAGCACCTGAGTTTGAACAAACCAATTTATGCCCGTACCGCAGCTTACGGACATTTTGGTCGTCGTCCAGAAGATGACGGAGGCTTCTCATGGGAGCGTCTGAATCTTGTAGATGGTCTGAAGTCAGCTTTTAATCTGTAAAAGCTGTTATCTGTAGAGAATTAAGTTATGAGCGATCCTGTTAAGCGTAGTATTTTTTATGGCCGCCGACAGGGTCGCCCTCTACGAAAAAAAGCGACTGAACTGATTGAAACGGTTCTGCCAAAGCTCCATGTGCCTGTCGGGGACCTGGATGATATCAAGCCGATGGATTTGGATCAGTTGTTTGGCAATTCAGGCCGTGAAGTCTGGCTTGAGATCGGATTTGGCGGCGGTGAGCATCTTGCTTGGCAAGCTGAGCATAATCCAAATGTAAATTTGATGGGCGCTGAATACTTCATCAATGGTGTGGCTAGCCTATTGGGCCATCTTGATGATAATGGTGCTGAAAACGTTCGTATCTATCGCGGTGATGTCCGTGATATGCTGCCTTTCATACCTGATAATTCCTTGTCAAAAACCTTTATCCTTTTTCCTGATCCTTGGCATAAGGTACGGCATAATAAACGTCGTATTGTTCAGCGAGAAACTTTAGATCGTTTGGCTGAACTTATGGTTGACGGTAGTGAGCTTCGTATGGCGACAGATGATATGGGCTATCTGCAGTGGATGTTGGAGAGAACAGTTCCTCACCCTGAATTTGAGTGGATTGCAGCTTCAAAACAGGACTGGAATCAACGTACTGAGGATTGGCCAAGAACCAGGTACGAAGAAAAGGGTATAAAAAAAGGCTGTAAGCCTGGATATCTTCGATTTAGAAGGTTGCCGAGAAGCTAAAAAATCTTCTTCTTGTTACTTCTTGCTTGGCCGAATTTCGTTCTGGGGCGCAGGAAATATAGGTTAGGGTGCTTGTTGATAAAACCACTTGCGCTTGAAATGCGCTGGAGGTACAGTGCGCGCGGGACACACTTTGTTGTAGCCCGCTACATCGAAGTTTTGACAGCGGGCCTTAAGGCCCATTTTTTGTACCTAAAATCAGCGTAAATATCTGTCCTCTTGCTATAAAGCAAGGTGTGAGCAGGCGCTCAATACTAACGGAGATGAGTTTTTGTCAGACGCTTCAGGAGGTTCAATGCCTCTTCTCGCTAAAACGAGTGAAGGTAAAGCTGCTCAAATTGAACAGATTATAGCCCCGACTCTGGCATCTATGGGCTTTGATATCGTTCGTGTTATGGTTACAGGTGGCGAAGAGCGGAAAACTTTGCAGGTTATGGCCGAGCACAGTGATCACAAAGAGACCATGACCGTTGAAAATTGTTCGGACATAAGTCGTGCAATTGAAGCGATGCTTGAAGTTGAAGATCCTATCGCGGGAGCCTTTCGTTTAGAGGTAAGCTCAGCTGGTATAGATCGACCTTTGACACGGTTAGCTGACTTTGAGCGGTTCGCTGGTTTTGAAGCCAGAATTGAAATGTCAATTAGCGTTGAGGGGCGCAGACGTTTTAAGGGAAAACTCCTCGGTGTTAAGGATGAAGCTATTCATCTGGACTTGGAAGAAGAAGAAGCTGAAATCTATTTGAGTTTTCAGGATATGTCGCGAGCGAAGCTCATATTGACTGATGAACTGATCGCAGCAGCACAGGCTGGCGGGTAAATCGCAGCTTGTTACGGCAGCATGTTACGAATGTGGCGTAGTGTTGGTATTTTACCCTCACTATAGAATGAACATAGTGAACTGACTAAACTAGGGTAACTTAAGCCTGGTGTCGGTATAGATTAAGGATTTGAGGGCGCATGGAAACGACTGCTCTTTATAGAACTGAACTCCTACAGGTTGCCGCTGCAGTTGCGCGGGAAAAAAGTATCGAATGTGACGAAGTCATTGATGCTATGGAGCAGGCTATTTCTAAGGCCGGACGTGCCAAATATGGTCATGAACGTGATATTCGTGCTGAAATTGATCGTAAGACTGGTGAAGTTAGATTGCGTCGCTACACTGAAGTTGTCGAGGAAGTTGAAAACGACCTGACTCAGGCCACTTTGAAGGACGCAAGATTTCATCGGGCCGATATTGAAATTGGTGAATTCTTTTACGATGAATTGCCGCCGATCGACCTGGGCCGTATTGCTGCCCAAACTGCGAAGCAAGTAATCGTACAGAAAGTTCGCGATGCAGAACGGGCGCGTCAATTCCGTGAGTACAAAGATCGTGTTGGTGAAGTCATCAATGGTGTTGTGAAGCGGAATGAATTTGGCAATGTGACTGTTGATCTTGGTAAGGCCGAAGCGATTATGCGTCGCGACGAAACTTTGCCGCGTGAGAATTTCCGCAACGGTGATCGTGTCCGTGCATATATTTATGACGTTCGTGAAGAACCTCGTGGACCACAAATTTTTGTATCTCGTTCGCACCCGCAATTCATGGCAAAACTCTTCTCGCAAGAAGTGCCTGAAATTTATGACAATGTAATTGAGATTAAAGCTGTTGCTCGTGATCCAGGAAGTCGCGCTAAGATTTCCGTACAATCACAGGATTCTTCGATTGATCCAGTTGGCGCATGTGTTGGTTTGCGCGGTAGTCGTGTACAGGCGATTGTGACAGAGCTTCAAGGTGAGAAAATTGACATTATTCCTTGGTCTCCGGATGTCGCTACTTTTGTCGTAAATGCGCTTGCACCTGCAGAGGTGTCAAAAGTTGTTCTTGATGAAGATACCAACCGTATCGAAGTTGTGGTGCCTGATGATCAGTTGTCATTGGCAATTGGCCGCCGGGGACAGAATGTCCGTTTGGCATCTATCCTAACAGGTTGGGATATTGATATCATGACCGACGAAGAGGAATCTCGTCGCCGTCAAGATGAAACCAAACAGCGTTCTCAAAACTTTATCGATGCTTTGGATGTTGACGATGTAATCGCACATCTTCTGGTCGCTGAAGGTTTCGAAAGCGTAGAACAGGTTGGCTTCGTGCCCGTAGATGAGTTGGCAACGATTCAAGGTTTTGATGAAGATATTGCCGAAGAATTACGTAATCGTGCGAGAGCGCATCTTGAAGTTCACGAGAAAGAGCTTGAGCAATCTCGACAAAGTCTAGGCGTAAGCGATGAGCTTATGTCCGCGGATGGCCTAACAAGTGAGCAGTTGGTTCACTTGGGTGAGCAGGGTGTCAAAACACTGGACGATCTTGCTGATCTCGCGGGTGATGAACTGGTCGAAATGCTTGGTGAAGAGCTTATCATCACAGAAGATGCAGCAAATGCAGTTATTATGGCAGCACGCGCACATTGGTTTGAAGACGAAGCTGCGGTTGCAGACTCCGATACTCCCTCTTCTGAAGCTGCAACCACAGAAGTTTCTGAGGAAGCATAACCCAGAGGATAGATACGTTGGTAAAGTCTGTATCTAGCTCAAAAGCTGGGGGAAAGAAAAAAAATCGAAAGAGGCATAAAAGCGACCCCGAAAGGCGTTGCATTGCATCTGGAGAGCTTTTCCCTCAATCGGGCTTGTTGCGTTTTGTGGTTGGACCAGATGGTTTTGTCGTTCCAGATTTGTCTGGAAAACTGCCTGGACGCGGAATCTGGTTGTCTCCAAGCCGGGATATGCTAGAGAAGGCGTGTAAAAAACAATTATTCGCTCGTTCGGCTAAAGCGAAGGTCAAAGTTGCAGACGATATTATCGACCAACTTGACGCGCAGCTAACGAAACGTTGCCTTGATGCTCTAGGTCTGGCAAAACGTGCAGGACATTTAGTAGCAGGGTTTGAGAAGACTAAAGCTTGGCTTTCCTCTGGAAAAGTCAAGGTGCTGGTTCAAGCCGCTGATGCGGCAGAAGATGGGCGTGGTAAGATTCGTGCTTTGGCTAGGGCTATTGACCCTGACATGCTGACTAACGAAATATTTACTGCGCAAGAACTAGGGCAAGCGTTGGGCCGAGATAGCTGGGTTCATATAGCGCTTAGGCCAAGTGGAATCGCTGATAAGTTCGTCGTGGATACGACGCGGTTGTCAGCTGTAAGAGGAATTGCGGGACCCCCCGCCAAAGAGTAAGTGGACGCCTGAAAGACATGACCTCGAGCAAGGACACCAAGCAGAGCAAAAAGCCGCTGACACTGAGTCGGCCAAATTCGCTTGAGTTGAAAAAAACTGTTGAGACCGGACAGGTCAAGCAGAGCTTTAGCCATGGGCGGTCTAAGTCCGTTACCGTGGAAGTCAAGCGCAGTCGTACCTTTGAGCGCGGCGAAAGTGGTCGGATGGCAGAAGTCACCATACCTGAGCCTCAGCTTACTGAAGCACCGAAGCCTAAAGAAGCACCGGTCGTTAAAAAAGCACCTCCTGCGAAAAAGGCTTTTAAACCTAAGCCGACTCAGGACACCCTGACCAACGCTGAAAAAGCAAAACGTATGCAGGTTCTTACTGCAGCGCGTGAAGCTGAAGAAGGTAAACGTCAATCTGCCGAAGCTGAACGGTTGCGCCTAGAAGAAGACGCGCGTCGTAAGGCAGAAATCAAGGCTGAAGAAGACGCCCGTTTCAAGGCTGATGAAGTTGATAGATTAAAGCAGGAAGACGAAGCTGCTCGTGTTGAGAATGCTAAAAGCTCAATGGAGAAAGCGGAAGACGAAGCTAAGGTTGCCGCACGTGCTACGACTGAAGCTCGCAAAAAGCGCGAAGCAGCAGAACGTGCCCCTGAAAGACGTCCTGCTCGCCCAGAAAAACCGAAACCAAAGAAAAAACCTGCTGCTGCTCCTACAAGTGTTGGTGATGCCATTGCTCAGGAACTTGGTGGACGTGTTAAACAGGGTAATAAACCGAGCTTTACGCCTAAACAGGCGACGGACAAAAATCAACCTGCTGGTGATCGTCGTAATAAAGGCAAGTTGACTATTTCTACCGCGACTTCGGATAATGATGGACGTCAACGTTCATTGGCATCTGTTAAGCGTCGTCGTCAGAAAAAACTTCAGCAAGAACGTGGCAGTAATCGCGCAGCACCGATGAAGGTTTTGCGCGAAGTTACTCTTCCAGAAACCATCACCGTACAAGAACTTGGTAACAGAATGGCCGAACGTGCCACAGATGTTATCAAAGAGCTGATGAAGCTGGGCGTCATGGCAACGATCAACCAAACGATCGATGCTGATACTGCCGAATTGGTTATTACCGAATTGGGCCATACATTCAAACGCGTTACGGATGCGGATGTGGAACAAGGCATTCGTGGTGCTGATGTCGATGATGACAGTACCGTGGAGACCCGTTCTCCTGTCGTTACGATCATGGGGCACGTTGACCATGGTAAGACTTCTTTGCTGGATGCAATTCGTTCTGCGGATGTGGTTCGTGGAGAAGCTGGTGGTATTACACAGCATATCGGGGCCTATCAGGTAAACCTTGAATCCGGGAATAAAATTACCTTCCTAGATACTCCAGGTCACGCGGCCTTCACTGAAATGCGTCTTCGTGGTGCTACTGTAACTGATATTGTTGTTCTCGTTGTTGCTGCTGATGATGGCATCATGGAGCAAACAATTGAAGCGATTAACCATGCTAAAGCTTCCAATGCTCCAATTCTTGTTGCTATTAACAAAATGGATAAACCGGGTGCTGATGCAAATCGTGTGAAACAAGAACTTCTTCAACATGAACTCGTTGTAGAGGACCTGGGTGGTGATATTCAGACAGTTGAAGTTTCAGCTAAAAACAAAACTGGTTTGGATAAGCTTGAAGAAGCTATCATGCTTCAGGCAGAATTACTTGAGCTTAAAGCTAACCCGAACCGAAGTGCAATTGGTGCTGTGATTGAAGCCAAACTTGATAAAGGGCGTGGTTCTGTTGCAACAGTACTGGTTCAAAAAGGTACGCTTAAGGTTGGCGATATCTTTGTCACTGGTTGCGAGTGGGGTCGTGTTCGTGCTCTGACAAACGAACGTGGTCAGCAAGTTGAAAAGGCTGGTCCAGCCCTTCCTGTTGAGGTTCTTGGTCTGAACGGAACACCGAATGCTGGCGACGATTTCATCGTTGTTGAAAATGATGCTAAAGCCCGTGAAATCGCTGAGTATCGTGAGCAGAAGAAGAAAGATCTCGCTGCTGCTGCCGAAGGGCGCGGTTCTCTGGAACAGATGCTTGCAAAATTAAAAGAAGGGCAAGCGGAAGAGCTACCCATTATTGTTAAGGCAGACGTCCATGGTTCCATGGAAGCGATTGCGACCAGCCTAGAGAAGATGAATACCGACGAAGTTAAGGTCAAAATTCTTCATACTGGCGTTGGTGCAATTAACGAATCCGATATCACGCTGGCTCAGTCTACAGGTGCTTTTGTTATCGCGTTTAACGTTCGTGCCAATCCGCAAGCACGTGAGATGTCTCGACGTGATAACGTTGATATTCGCTACTATTCCATCATTTATAATGTTGTCGATGATGTGAAAGCGGCATTAAGCGGTATGCTTGAGCCTGAACAGCGTGAGAAATTCCTTGGATACGCGCAAATTCGTGAAATCTTCGACATTACCAAAACTGGTAAAATTGCGGGTTGTATGATTACTGAGGGCATTGTTCAACGTGGCTCAAAAGTACGTCTGCTTCGTGATAACGTCGTCATTCACGATGGTAATCTCAAGACCTTACGTCGCTTCAAAGATGAAGTGAAAGAAGTCAAAGAGGGTTACGAATGTGGTATGGCCTTTGAAAATTATTCTGACCTTAAAGTTGGCGATCAAATTGAGTGTTACATCATCGAGGAAATCGCTCGAAAGCTTGATTAAGCTTTTGTCAGCGATGAAGGGATGATTTCTGTTGAGTGAAAATTCTAAAAACCGTAGTGGTACACCTAGGAGCCAAAGACAATTGCGTGTAGGTGAAGAAATTCGCCATGGCATGTCTCAAATCCTTAATCGAACAAGTTTTAATGATCCCCACCTCGAGGGGGTCATTATTACGATTTCTGAAGTTCGGATTAGCCCGGATCTAAGGAACGCAACTGCATTTGTTGTGCCTTTGGGTGGTGCTGATTTGAAAGTTGTTACCAAGGCCTTGAATAAAGCGTCGAGTTACTTTCGCCGAGAACTAAGTCACATGTTGCGCTTGCGTAGCTGTCCTCGAATTGGTTTTGAGGCAGATAGGTCGTTTGATGAGGCTGCGAAAATTAACACGATCCTTCAAAGTGATAATGTCCAGCAAGATCTTCGTCATGATGAAGATGACATGCCGGATGATTATGACGACGTCGAGTCGCACTCTGGGGATGGCGAAGCGGACACATAATGGCCCGTAAGAAAAAAGGCCTTCCCATTCATGGGTGGCTGGTCATCGACAAGCCTCTTGGTGTCACTTCGACCCAAATTGTCGGTAAGGTACGTCGTCTCCTTAATGCTCAAAAAGTTGGTCATGGCGGCACTCTCGATCCTTTAGCATCTGGCCTTCTTCCTCTTGCATTTGGCGAGGCAACTAAGACTGTTTCCTACGCAATGGACGGACGGAAGAGTTATCGCTTTGCTGTTAAATGGGGAGAGGCAACCTCTACCGAAGATCTTGAGGGCGATGTTGTTGAAACCAGTAGCCATAGACCAACAAAAGATGAGATTGTTCAATCTCTTGTGGCCTTTCAGGGCGAGATAAATCAAGTGCCTCCTCGTTATTCAGCCATAAAAATTGATGGCAAACGAGCGTATGATCTGGCCCGAGACGGGGACGAAGAGTTTGAAATGAAGTCCAGAGTTGTTCGCATCGATCGGTTTGAGCTGATCGAAATGCGTAATGAGGACGAAGCTGTATTTGAAGTCGATTGCGGAAAGGGAACTTACGTTAGATCCCTTGGACGCGATATTGCCAAAGCACTTGGCACTTGTGCACATGTGACGGAGCTACGCCGTACACGCGTAGGACCCTTCACATTAGAGCATGCGATTTCACTGGAATCTCTTGAAGAGATCGGGCATAGTCCCGCTGCCGAAGAGCTATTGCTCCCGGTAGAGACCGCGCTGGACGACATCTCGGCGTTGGCCTTATCAGAAATCGAAGCAACCCGCCTGCGACATGGTCAGCCTCTATCAATGATAGCTCGGCATGATCTGAAGCGGATCGGCGACCTTGTTAACGGGGATGTATTTCTGGCAACAGAAAACCAAAAACCCGTTGCCTTGGCCCGGTTTGAAAAAGGTGAGGTGAGATCGGTACGTGTATTAAATCTCTAGGATTTGTCCTAGATAGCTTTTAAAGAAGGAAAAGCGATGTCGATTACGGCTGAGCGTAAACAAGAAGTTATTAAAGAATTCGCCACTATCGAAGGCGATACTGGTTCTCCAGAAGTACAGGTAGCTATTCTATCTGAACGCATCAACAACCTGACTGAGCACCTCAAAGATCACAAAAAGGATTTCCATTCCCGTCGTGGTCTCTTGGGCATGGTTGGTTTGCGTCGTCGTCTTTTGGACTACACGAAAAAGAAAGATCAGGGCCGTTATGAAGCTCTGATCAAACGTCTCGGCCTGCGCCGCTAAGGCATAGGTAGTTTCTGTGACACCCGGTCAACAGCGAAATTGATTTCCTGTTGGGCGGGTGTACCTTTATTCACGGGATGGGTTTTTACCCGAATATTCGTGAATATTTCTTTGATATTGTTTCGGGGGTCGGGGCAGTATTAAGTCAGAGCCGGTCCTCCGAAAGCTGTTTAAAAACGAACAGTTTTCGTAGGCCCGGCAAAATGAAACCGGCCCGTTATTTTAAGGAAAACTGATGTTTAACATCCATACTAAAGAAATCGAATGGGGTGGTCGTACCCTTAAGCTGGAAACAGGTCAAATTGCACGTCAAGCTGACGGTGCGGTACTTGCCACTTATGGCGATACTGTTGTTCTTTGTACTGCGGTTGGTGCCAAAAGCATGAAACCTGGTCAGGACTTCTTCCCGCTGACAGTTAACTATCAAGAAAAAACATACGCCGCCGGTAAAATACCAGGCGGTTTTTTCAAGCGTGAAGCACGTCCATCAGAAAAAGAAACTCTTGTTTCTCGCCTGATTGACCGTCCACTCCGCCCGTTGTTTGCTTCTGGTTATCTGAACGAAACTCAGGTTATTTGTACTGTTGTCAGTCATGATCTTGAAAATGATCCTGACATCATCGCGATGATCGGTGCCTCTGCAGCTCTGACAATTTCTGGCCTTCCTTTCCTTGGCCCAATCGGCGGTTGTCGTGTTGGTTACAAAGACGGTGAATACCTCCTGAATCCATTGATGCCAGACTATCCAGAAATGGATCTCGACCTTGTACTTGCTGGTACACACGAAGGCGTGTTGATGGTTGAATCAGAAGCTCAAGAGCTTTCTGAAGAAGTTATGCTGGGTGCTGTCGCTTTTGGTCACGAGCAGATGATGCCTGTGATTAACGCGATCATCGAGTTGGCTGAGCAGTGTGCAAAAGACCCACGTGAAATCGCCCCTGTTGATCCTGCTGTTGCGGCAGTTAAAGAAAAACTAATCGCTGGTGGTATCCTGGGTAAGTTTACAGAAGCTTACGGCGAGCAAGAAAAACTTCAACGACAGGTTAATATTGCTGCTGTTAAGGCAGCTGCACTTGAAAGCCTTGAAGAAGGCGAAGTATCGATCGCTGGTGGTCTGTTCAAGAAGCTGGAAGCCGAAGTTGTTCGTGGTTCTATCTTGAAAACCAGCATGCGTATTGATGGGCGTAACACCAAACAAGTTCGTCCAATCGTCGCTGAAGTTGGCAAGCTGCCACTTACACACGGTTCTGCTCTCTTTACTCGCGGCGAAACTCAGGCGCTTGTAACCTCTACTCTCGGTACAGGTCAGGATGAGCAAATCGTCGATCAGCTCGACGGCAGCTATCGCGAACACTTCTTGCTTCACTATAACTTCCCTCCTTATTCAGTAGGTGAAGCTGGCTTCCTTCGTGGCCCAGGCCGTCGTGAAATTGGTCATGGTAAACTCGCATGGCGCGCAATCCGTCCATTGCTACCAACTAAAGAAGATTTCCCTTACACAATGCGTGTTGTGTCCGAGATCACAGAATCAAATGGTTCTTCTTCTATGGCAACAGTATGTGGCTCATCTCTTGCTTTGATGGATGCAGGTGTTCCTCTAAGCTCACCAGTTGCTGGTATCGCAATGGGTCTGATCAAAGAAGGCGACGATTACGCTGTTCTCTCTGATATTCTTGGTGATGAAGATCATCTTGGTGATATGGATTTTAAAGTTGCAGGTACCGAGAACGGTGTGACTGCTCTGCAGATGGATATTAAAATTACATCTATCACGCAGGACATCATGAAGGTTGCTCTTGAGCAGGCTCATGAAGGTCGTATCCACATCCTGGGTGAAATGTCCAAAGCACTGACATCTGGTCGTGAGGGTGTGTCTGAACATGCGCCACGCATCACGACTTTCAGTATTCCTAAAGACAAAATTCGCGAAGTTATCGGCACTGGCGGTAAAGTTATTCGGGAAATCACCGAAGAGACTGGCGCGAAGATCGACATCGACGATGATGGAACAATCAAAGTTGCAGCAATTGACCAGGAAGCTGGTGATGCCGCCGTTAACTGGATTAAATCTATTGTAGCTGAGCCAGAAGTTGGTGTTGTCTACGATGGTAAGGTCGTTCGTTGTGTTGATTTTGGTGCTTTCGTGAACTTCATGGGTGCCCGTGATGGTCTTGTTCATATCTCTGAGCTTGAAGATCGTCGTGTTGGCAAAGTTACCGAAGTTGTAAACGAAGGTGATATGGTCAAAGTTAAATGCATCGGTGTTGAGCGTGGTGGTAAAGTTAAACTTTCCATGAAACGTGTGAACCAGGAAACTGGTGAAGATCTCGAAGCGAACGCAGAAGCTGAGTAAAACTCTGGTTAACTGATGTAAACTGGACTCATTACATCAGTTAAACTGGTAATTGACCTGTCATAAAAAGCAGGTATTAAGAAACGGATGATCCCACTGGGATCGTCCGTTTTTTGTTTGGGTAAAGTATCCGTTTGTGACAGGGAGAAGGAGCATGGCAAACGCCACTCCGAAAGTTATATTGCCGAGGGTTCAGGCTCACCGTGGCGCCAAGGGTGTCCGACCTGAGAATACCATGGCGAGCTTGCGTGAAGCTCTTGCGCAGGGCGTTTCCTGGACAGAATTTGATGTGAAATTATCAAAAGACGGAATTCCTGTTCTTTATCATGATCAAGATCTCAAAAGGACGTCTGGTCTTGAGGGACTAGTAAAGGATTACACCTTTGCTGAACTTCAAGACTTCGAAGCTGGCGCATGGTTCGATGAAGCTTATAAAGGTGAAAAAATTCCGTCTTTAGAAGAAGTTTTAAAGTTTCACATCGATAACGGATTACATGCAAACATCGAACTGAAACCATCTGATGGCGAAGAGAAGGAAACGACAAAAGCCGTTGTTGATTTACTGGACAGAATTTGGCCAGATCATCTACCAAAGCCTTTGTTTAGTTCTTTTAAACGAGATTCATTGGAAGTGGCGCGGGATATTGCGCCGGACTATCCGCGTGGCTTATTGATATATGATGATTTAAGTAATTGGCAAACACATGCAAAAAATCTGAATTGTTCAACAATTCACCTGTGGCATAAGATGTTTACGCCTGAACTTATCGCTGAAATCAAACAATTAGGATATGGTATCGCGACCTATACGGTTAATGAAGTTGATCGTGCCAAGGAGCTTGTCGCTATGGGCGTTGATAGCATTATTACGGACTTCCCCGGAAATACATTAGAAGCCCTTGAAGCTGAATAAGTTTCTTTTAACCTTCCTGGGAGCCAGCAAAGTATACATAAAATTCTGAATGTGGCAATTTATGATGGCCAACTGTCATTGTTGCCATGAGGCATATTTTGCATAGTGTTTCTAGCTCAAATCAGGAGAAACACATGCTTGAAATTCGACCCAATTGCGAATGTTGCGATAAAGATCTATCGCCTGCTGCCACTGATGCCATGATCTGTACATACGAATGTACCTTTTGTGCTGATTGTGTGAAGAACGTTCTCTCAAATGTCTGCCCAAATTGCGGGGGTGGGTTTACCCCTCGTCCGATACGACCTGCAATTGAGCACAGAAAAGGTCTGAGCATCTGTCATCAACCTCCTTCTCAAAAGCGCGTGCTGACAAAGTTTAGTAAAGAAGAGTTGAAAGCGCTTGCCGATCCGCTAAAGTCTCTAAGACCTGAAGAGCGATAGGCGAGGTCAAGAGAGAAAGGCATTCTTGAAAGTACCAACCTATTCGGCTCATTTTCCGCGTAAAGAAGCTCATGAGTAGGTAGCAGAAAAGTAATGTCACATATTATTAAGACGGCAGAAGACCTCAAAGCAATATATGGTGAAAGAAGCCCAAGAGCAGATAAAAAAATTCTTTCGCGTTTAGATAAGCATTGTCGAACTTTTATTGCTCACTGTCCTTTTTTAACCCTGGCGACTTATAGCTCAACAATGGGTGCTGACTGCTCCCCCAAAGGGGATGCGCCGGGATTTGTAAAAGTACTCAACGACAAGCAGCTCGCTATTCCTGATCGTCCGGGTAATAACCGGATTGATAGCCCTCTGAATATGCTAGATAATCCGCAAGTAGGATTGCTCTTTATCATTCCCGGAGTGAAAGAAACCCTGAGGGTTAATGGCGAGGTTGAGATCTCTATTGATCCTGATTTGTTAGATCTGTTGTCTGTAGATGGCAAGCGTCCACGTTGTGCTTTTGTAGTAACGGTTAAGGAGGCCTACATCCATTGTGCAAAATCGATTATGCGCTCGGATTTATGGAACCCCGAAAAACATATCGACCGTAAAGTGTTACCCTCCATGGGAAGAATACTCGCTGATCACATTGCAGAAGATCTGGATGCTGAAGCTTACGATGCTTCAATGGAAGAACGCTATCATAAAGAGTTATATTAGGGAGAGTAGGATGGCAGATGAAGCAAAAACCGGCGGCTGTCTCTGCGGTGCAGTGCGTTATGAAATAAAGGGGCCTTTACGTGATTCGATAGCGTGCCACTGTGTACAGTGCCGAAAATCCAGTGGTCATTATGTTTCAGCAACGGCAGCTCGTTTAACGGATTTTGAGATTTTAGATGATCGTGGCCTGAAATGGTATAAATCTTCCTCCTATGCCCGGAGAGGCTTTTGTGGCGAGTGTGGCTCGAGCTTGTTTTGGGACATGGAGGGCCGTGAGCTTATGGGGATAATGTCTGGAACGCTGGATGGGGCAACCGGAATTAAAACATCAACCCATATCTATGTTGGGGATAAGGGGGATTATTACGAGCTGACGGATGATCTCCCCAAATATGATGGATTCAGGTAATCGTACAATTCCTAAAAATAACCCCATAGAATATCTATGCTGAGGAGCTAGGAGTGATCAGAGTATATATGAGCCTCGCCCTTGCGATGGCTATGGTCGGTGGCAATATCGCGGTTGGCAAGTCCATTGTCGAAGAAGTGCCTCTCTTTGTCTTCATGGTCGTGCGGGGCATTGTTGCTGTCGGCGTGCTTTATCCTTGGATGAGGCTCGTAAACAAAGAGATACTTCCTTCGGATAAAATTGTTTGGCGTGAACTCTTTTTACAAAGCTTTTTGGGAATTTTCCTGTTTTCAGTCTTTATGCTTTTGGGGGTGGGATACACCACCGCCGTCAGTGCGGGTATTATAACCAGCACAATCCCGGCGGTAGTTGCGGTACTTTCATGGTTTATTCTCAAAGAAAGAATGTCAGCCATGACTTCTCTGGCAATCGCTCTGGCGGTTGGGGGTGTTGCCTTGACCAATCTTGCAAACGCTGATGACAGTGGCTCTACAGCCTTGCTCGGAGGGGCTTTGATAATGCTGGCTGTTGTTATGGAGGCTTTGTTCACGATATTTGCGAAGCGGCTTAGTAACCGTCTTTCCCCTGTTCAGCTCGCAACAGGGGTGAACGTGGTAGTCTATTGCTTTTTCTGCCCTTTGGTATTTGGCAGAGCCTGGAGACGGATTTAAGCCTAATAGCAACAGAAACGTGGTTGATGATGGGCTACTACGCGCTTACCGCTTCAGTGTTGTCGTTTTATTTTTGGTACTGGGGTGTTGCCAGAGTTTCTGCATCTACCGCAGGTCTCTTTACAGCAGTCATGCCAGTTTCTGCTGCTCTGGCAGGTATATTGTTTCTATTAGAGACCTTCAGCTTGATGCAGGCGATTGGTATGGGGGCTGTTCTGGCTGCAATCGCCGTGGGGACAATGGGCGCTAAGCAATCAAAAACAGTATCTGCCTAATGCAGTGCCTAAGTTGTGAATCATCTTAGGGTTTGGACTTCTTAATTCAGCATTGTTGAATGAATAGATTCAGACCCTAAGCTACAGCCATCCATATAGCGACCAGCAAGAGCATAGATCCGAGGATGACATTTAAGGTACGGGCTGTTTTTTCTTCTCGGAAAAGGCCAGCTATCTTGTCGCCGATAGCAGCCCAAAAGAAAAAGGCGACCATGTTGTTGAGAGTGAAAACGAGACTAATCCATCCGATAGTGTAATAAAACTGAACACCTTCGCTTGCTGGTTGGAACTGTGAAAACATTAAAGCGATGATGATGTAGGCCTTGGGGTTTAGGACAAGGAGGACAATACCATCAATAAAACTCGCATGCTTGGCCTGCTTGTCATTATTTTCAATACCCGCCCGCATCAGGCCCCAAGCGAGATAGCCAACATATAATACTCCCAGATATCGCAATACGGTCACCAACGTTGGGGCATGGGAGAGGCCCAGACCAAACCCGATACCAAGCATGTAAGTAACGATGAGAGTTGCTAAGTGGTACCCAAAGTTTGCGTTCAAGGTACTGCGAAAGCCAAAACGAGCACCGTTAGCGGCAAAAAACATGTTTCCGGGGCCTGGGCTGTAAGCCAATGGGAATAGAAACAAGATGAGAGGAATTGTTATCGGTAACATAGTTGGCTCCTTATCAAGAACCACATCCTGTCGGTTTAAATAATTTTGCTATATCCGTTTCTTGCTATTGTGGGAAAAAAATAGCGTTGCTGGCATGTCAAGCCATGCCCTAAACGCTCTGTAACAGTTTCTGGGATTAGTATTCTCTGGAGCTTTATCGGGTTGGCCTCCTATTGCACTGAAAACACTGTTCTATCCTGCTCTGGATAAACCGGGCAGTGGTACTTTTCTTATGGCTGAACAGCGACAAAGGAAAGCGCCTTCAAGAACTGGGCCGTTTTGGTATTAGGCGAAATGTCAGTCGGTGTGTTCTTGCCGGTCGCTTTAATGATCACGGCCTAGAGGATTCTTCAGTTAAATTTTAGAAAGTGATAAAATAAAAAGGCTGCCTAAAATTTAAAGGCAGCCTTTTTATGATTAGAGGGTGTAAGCCCTTATTATATATTCTTAACTAATCGCGCTTTGGACTTGGTATCGCGGTTATATTGAAGCCTGCATCAACAAAATGGATTTCACCAGTAACCCCGGAAGACAAGTCAGATGCCAAATAAAGGCCGGCATTCCCAACTTCTTCAAGCAAGACATTACGTTTTAGAGGAGAGTTTTCCCGTGTGAAGCCATAGGTATATTTGGCATCGGCAATTGCGGATCCTGCGAGTGTACGCATTGGGCCCGCTGAGATCGCATTCACACGTGTTCCTGTTGGGCCAAGATCTGTTGCGAGATAACGAACTGACGCTTCAAGGGCAGCCTTTGCAACACCCATAACGTTATAGTTCGGTGTTACACGCTCAGAACCCAAGTAGGTCAGGGTGATCAGGCTGCTATTCTTACTCAGGAATGGCGCGGCTTTTTGGGCCACGGCTGTAAAGGAGTAGCAAGAGATGGACATGGTATTACGGAAATTATCCCGTGTTGTGTCCACATAGCGTCCTTTGAGCTCTTCCTTGTCAGAATAGGCAATTGCATGGACAACAAAGTCTAAAGTTCCCCATTGTTCTTTAAGAGTCTCGAATACGTTTTCAAGCGCATCGCTATCTTCCACATCGCAAGGCAGGACCAAATTTGATCCTACAGATGCTGCAAGAGGCTCGACACGCTTTTTAAATGCATCACCTTGGTAGGTGAAAGCGAGTTCTGCGCCTTGGTTATGTAACGCTTGAGCAATCCCCCAGGCGATGGAGTGGTTATTAGCGACGCCCATAATCAGGCCGCGCTTGCCGTCCATCAATGCCGTTGTCATCGTCACGTTATTACCTTTCAGTCTTAATTACTGCTTATATCGAAACTCTATCGATGTTTCGAAAACGTTGCTTATTCGCTTAAGCGCTTGAAGACCAGCGAAGCGTTAGTGCCGCCAAAACCGAAGCTATTAGACATGACGCAATTGATATTGTCGTCATCTCTACGCTCAATAAGAATTGGCATACCTTCGCCTTCTGGATCGAGCTCTTCAATATTTGCGGATGCACACATAAAGTCGTTGTTCATCATAAGCAGTGAATAAATTATTTCTTGTACACCAGTGGCACCTTGTGAGTGACCGGTAAGAGACTTGGTCGAAGAAATCCAAGGGATTTTTTGTCCTTCAAAGGCTTCTTTAATCCCTTTTAACTCAATGTTATCGCCGACAGGTGTCGATGTGCCGTGAGCATTGATGTAGTCAACAGGTATATTGCCAGCTTCTTCAATAGCCAGTTTCATGCAACGAACGCCGCCTTCACCTGATGGGGCAACCATGTCTGCGCCGTCAGAAGTGGCACCGTAACCTACGAGTTCACCATAGATTTTGGCTCCACGAGCTTTCGCGTGTTCGTATTCTTCCAAAACAACGACACCGCCACCGCCTGAAATAACAAATCCATCACGGTTAGCGTCAAAGGCGCGCGATGCTTTTGTTGGATTGTCATTATACTTACTGGAGAGAGCCCCCATAGCATCGAAGAGAACAGTTAGAGACCAGTGAAGCTCCTCACCACCACCAGCAAAGACGATGTCTTGCTTGCCCATTTGAATGAGTTCAGCGCCATTGCCAACGCAATGTGCCGAAGTTGAACAGGCTGAGGTAATGGAATAACTGTGGCCTTTGATCTTGAAGGCCGTTCCCATATTTGCCGAGTTTGTAGAGCCCATACAGCGTGGCACCATATAAGGTCCAACACGTTTGGGGCTTTTCTCTCTGGCAATATCAGCTGCTGCGACCTGGTTAGAAGTAGAAGAACCGCCAGATCCCATAACAAGGCCGGTACGAATATTGGAGACGAGATCATCTCCTAGGCCAGCATCTTCAATGGCCTCTTTCATCGCGACATAGTTATAGGCAGATCCATCGCCCATGAAGCGCCGGAGTTTACGATCAACCAAAGCATCCAGATCGATGTTGATTGATCCGTGTACGTGACTGCGGAAACCCATTTCAGCATAGGTTTCACAGTATTCAATACCAGAGCGACCTTCCTTGAGGGAATCGATCACTTCATCCTTGTTATTCCCGATGCTGGAAACAATTCCAAGTCCGGTGACGACTACGCGACGCATCTGCAGTGTCCTTATATTTGTTAGGCCGCGGAATTATGTCCCGCGGCAGAGAGCCAGATTCAAATCAAGTTAACTGAAACAATTAGTCTGCCTGAAATAGGCCGACTTTCATGTCTTTGATTTCAAAGGCAACATTATCATCAGCCATTATAATGCCGTCAGATACACCCATAATCAATCTACGATTGATAACGCGTTTCATGTCGACTTTGTAGGTAACTTTTTTGATATCAGGAGTGATCATACTTTTAAGTTTCACTTCACCAACACCAAGAGCACGTCCGCGGCCAAGTAACCCACTCCAGCCGAGGAAGAAACCAGTCATTTGCCACACGGCATCCAGACCGAGACACCCTGGCATAACAGGGTCACCTTCGAAGTGGCATTTAAAGAACCAAAGATCTGGGTTGATATCAAATTCAGCAATAATTTGCCCTTTTCCATGCTCGCCACCATCATCATTGATGGTCGTAATACGATCAAACATGAGCATTGGAGGCAAAGGTAACTGGGCATTTCCAGGACCAAAAAGTTCACCACGCCCACAAGTCAGAATTTCTTCGTAGGAGTAGCTGTTCTGGCGTTCGCTCAAAGGTTTATCCACCGTTTTTATGTTGTTTTCCGAACATCAGCGCTAAGCGGCCGAATCCGGGCTGACTATAACACAGGCATACCGTGCCGTGGCAATGTTCTTCAAGTTGTAACAGGTCGTTTATTAAGGAATTTTTTACGCCAAGTTACAGGAAAGAGTTATTTGAGCTGTCATGTGTAGTCTTTAGTTTAAAATATCAATTGAAAAGTGCAAATATTTAGATGTTATCGAAGGCTTGAAAGTTTTTTTGTGCAGAGTTGAAGGTTCGGATTTTTTTCAAAATAAACAAAAACCCTAGAATAATTGTGATGAAAGAGCTTTTTTTCTTTAATACCGTGGTTTCTGGCTTATATTAAGAAGTATGGAAAAGATACGCCCCTATACAGAATTAATTGATACGCTCAAAGGCGCAGGCCTTCGTCCAACACGGCAACGTTTGGCATTGGCTAAGTTGCTATACTCTCAGGGTGATCGTCATATCTCCGCTGAGCAGCTTCACGTGGAAGCGATGGATTCTAAAGTCAGTGTGTCATTGGCAACCGTGTATAATACACTTCACCAATTCCACGATGCAGGTTTATTGCGCGAAGTCTTGGTTGAAGCGGGCCGTTCTTACTTCGATACCAATATTAGCGATCATCACCATATTTTTTATGAAGAAACCGGCGAACTAATTGATATCGCACGCGATACTATTCAATTTAAAAATTTGCCACAGCTACCTGCGGGTAAGGCAATTTCACGTGTTGAAGTTGTTGTGCATGTTGTGGATATTGATGAAAAATCTGAATCGCAAGCCGCTGAATAATTTAAAAGTTTAGGATTTGTGGTCTCTAATCTGGCGCTCTTACTCATGATGAGACTAATAAAAGGTGTTGTGAATCTTGCGGTTTGCCGCATACGGGCGTAAACTTTTTACGTTGGATAAAAAATCCGTTGTTACGGCAGAGCTCAAAAAATTGAGCCGAGAGATGAGTGGGGCCAAGCTCTTTGGAGTTTGGCCCTGTTTTATTGTTACCCAAAACCTTATTTTATTATTACGCCAACCAACGTCTTGGCTATTTAATCGAAAACTTCATCTTTGTACGTGCCGTAAAGTGACGAACGTTGCAACCAGCCAGTGATATCTTTAATCTCGACTTGGCACCAACCGTCCGAATTGCAGGAATCTAACTCGCCAATTACACCAGCTTCGGCTTGCACAACGGGGCGGCTTGTGGGTTCGGGGTCATCAAAAATGGTTCTCACGGTACCAGTTACCATCATACTGCGCTGACCTTTGAGCATGCTTTGGTGGACCCAACCGACAGTTCCTTGCCAGTCACGGATTTGGCGCCAAGTATCAAACTCATCAATAATTTCTACGGGCAGTCGGCGCCGATGGTATATCCAGCTAATGGGATAACGTGTGCCTGGGCCAGCCCGCATGTTTACTTCGCCAGATCGAAAGCTCACGAATCGTGGCAGCGGGAGCCCACTTGGGCCAACAATTTTTTTGCTAGCGGTTGTTGTCGAACTTGTAACTGAACTATCGCTATATGCCAGGTTGCTTACAGAGAAAATACTCGCCAAAAGTAGCAAGCCAAAAAGGCTTCTGGGGAGGAGTTTGTTAAGCCGGGACGTCATCTTTTTGTCTCCGGTAATGATAGACACGGCAAGCTTTTCATCATTTATTTAATTCAGTGCATATAAGAAATCGGTAAGTCTGTTGTCGGCGAGATTACCTTTTGAAAACCGAACTGGCTAGAATTTATCGAAACAACTGTTTCTGTCTCTTGGCAAAGACCTTGTTCGCGGCATAAACTAACGTAGCAAACGTGCAAGCTAGCAAAATACAATGATAAGGCTTGCAAGTAAGGACCAGCAACGGGGCCCCATAGGCACATGACTCAGAAAAAACCCCTCGTAATCGTTACGCGACGACTTCCGGATGCGATTGAAACTCGGATGATGGAGCTTTTTGATTGCCGGCTTAATTTGGACGACAAACCTTTCTCCCAAAAAGAGCTTATCGCAGCGGTTAAAGAAGCCGATGTATTGGTGCCGACGGTTACTGACCGGGTAGACGCCGGCGTACTTGCTCAGGCTGGACCAAACCTGCGGTTGATCGCGTCTTTTGGTACGGGCGTCGATCATATCGATCTCAAAACCTGCCGCCAACGGGGCATTACCATAACGAATACTCCTGGTGTTTTGACCGAAGATACCGCGGATATGACTATGTCCCTCATTCTCGCGGTTTCTCGTCGCCTGACCGAAGGGGTGAAGCTGATAAAATCCGGTGAATGGACGGGATGGAGCCCGACTGGAATGTTGGGGCATCGCATTTTTGGTAAACGTCTTGGGATCATCGGTATGGGTCGTATCGGCCAGGCAGTTGCCCGGCGTGCCAAGGGATTTGGTCTTTCAATTCATTACCACAACCGACGCAGAGTTCATCCTGATATCGAGGAAGAGCTTGAAGCAACCTATTGGGAAAGCCTTGATCAGATGCTATCTCGTATGGATGTGATTTCTGTAAACTGCCCCCATACACCGGCAACGTTTCACTTACTTTCGAGCCGCCGCCTCAAGTTATTGAGCGAACGCGCTATTATCGTGAATACCAGTCGTGGCGAAGTCATTGATGAGAATGCACTCGCTCGATTGATCGACGCAGGAGATATCGCGGGTGCTGGCTTGGATGTGTTCGAACAAGAGCCAGCCGTAAATCCTAAGCTATTGCGTAGCGATAATGTTGTGTTGCTGCCTCATATGGGGTCGGCAACCATTGAGGGGCGTTATGATATGGGGGAGAAGGTTATCATTAATATCAAAACCTTTGTGGACGGCCATACCCCACCTGATCGCGTTGTTGAAGCCATGTTCTAGGAGGAAAATGGGATCCGTTCTTGGAATTCACTCTTGAAATTTCTGGGGAGCCCATTTTTTTGAGCTCTGAGCAAAATGCATAACAGTGCTGATGCTTATGCGGTTGTCTGGTTAATAAATTTTAACTATGATTCTTGCATCTAATTGAAACGTTAATCACATAGTTGTGATCAGCGTTATTTGCAGCAGACTCCAGGGTCGTAGTATCATTAGTGCCTAGGATATATCGTTTCGATCTCCAATCAAACGTACCTGGAACAAAAGGCGGAGGTGTTTATCATCTCCGCCTTTATTCTTATCAACTACTTAGCTTGTTTCTTAGCCAGTCCTCAACAGCGAGAGTATATTTTTCAAGTACGGGTTTCGCGATAGGGTGCTGCGATATCTGCTCGCGCCATGCCATCATTTTTTGTGACAAAATGAGAGGATGGTCGACCACCTCAAACATTTTTGCGGCAAGAAGAATTGTCGGAGCAAAGCCGCAATCAGCTAATGATACCTTGTCACCAGCAATATAAGGGGCAAAGCGGCCCATTTTCTCTAACATATTGAGTTGCTGGTTTAACTCCTGAAGGTTTGCTTCAATAACATGATCTTGCCGTTGAGAGGGAGCCATGTGTTTGAACAGAGCCCTTATCAGGGGTTCGACTTTTAAATCGTGAAACCGGGATAACATCCTTGTGGTGGCACGGTCTTTCATATTCCTAGGCAACAAAGCGGGTTCTGGAAATCGTTCTTCCAGGTATTCGTTGATGGTCTCTGATTCGCTAATGACCAGGTCATCATCTACAAGTGCAGGCACGGTTCCTGTGGGGACGATGGCTCTGTAGTTTTCACTGCCATAGCCGCCTAATGGGGCACGGTGATCGACGTCTATTCCCTTAAGGGCAAGTACGAGCTCTACCTTGGCGCAGTAGTTACTCACAGGCACTGTATAAAAAATCATTATGTTGGCTCATAAAAGAGCGGGTTGATTAACCAGCCCGCTATCATGATTGGTCGCTGACCTAGTCAGCAAGATTCCATTTTTTTGCGAGTTGCTTGAAGAAGCCGCGTGTTTTCTTGAGCTCGATCCAATGGTTGAGATAGTTGATCCAAACTTGATCATCCTGTGCGACGAGCATAGCCAAAGGGGTTGGCGAACGTGCTTCTTTAACAGGTACAACTGCCATTTGTTCGTACTTCTTTACCAAAGTGGCAGCCTCAACGTTTGAGGTAATGTGTACCATGGCCCGGCCAGAGAGGACTTCTTGAAAATCGCGCGCGGGGGCTTCTACAGATTTGAGTGTTGCTTTTGGAAAGTACTCTTTTGCCTGCTGTTCCTGAACTGTTCCCAGGGTCGTTGCAACAGATACGTCTGAGCTGTTGATGTCTTCCCAGGAATTGAATTTAGAGAGATGTTTTTTCAGCGTCAGTGGAACTGTACCAACGTGATAGTAGCTATCGGTATATCCGGCGACCGCCATACGTTTAGGGTTCAAAGAGGCGCTGGTTGTCATATCGTATTTATCGGCGATGACACCGTTGATTAAGGTTTTCCAATCAGTTGGAACGAACTTAACTTCAACACCCATATCTTTGGCGAGCTCAGTAACAACATCGATATCAAAGCCTTCGTAATTACCCGTTGCGGTGTTTTTGACCGTCATTGGGTTCCAGTCACCTGTTGTGCCAATTCGAATCTCCCCAGAGCTGAGGATTTTATTGAGGCGGGAAGGTTCTACTGCATCAGCGAGGGATAAACCTCCAGTAACGAGCAGGGTTACTGCAGAGAGTAGTGTGCGAATTTTCAGCATTAGAATTCCGGTTTTACGGCTATTTCAAAGAAGGGCTAGGCGAACAACTGTAGAACATTTCAAAAACTACTACCAGTAATAAGCGATAATAGTATAGGCCTGCCGTCTTCAAAGTTTTGTGAAGATTGAGATCGTGATTTAGGAGAGGTGGATGACCCGGTCGGCGATTTCATCTGCGTCATCTGATAAATGCGTCACCATAAGCGTTAGCAATTTGTGCTCACAGTGAAGGCGTTTAACCAACTTTAACATCTCTTTTCTGAGTGTCTGGTCAAGTGCACTAAAAGGCTCATCGAGAAGCAATACGGGACGTCGCCGCACCAGACACCGTGCCAATGCTACCCGTTGCCTCTGTCCCCCGGATAATTCCGATGGTAAGCGCTTGTTAAAGCCAGACAGGCCGACGTCGTTTAAAGCACTGTCGACAGCAACATGGTCTGAATTGGACAAACGTAGTCCTGGATTTATACCGAGGCCGATATTTTCTTCGGCTGTGAGGTGGGCAAAGAGATTGTGCTCTTGGAATAGGCTTGTAATAGGGCGTTCTGCTGGAGCCAGCGAAGAAAGGTCCTGACTGTTAAACGTAATGACACCTGATAAGGGCGCGTCAAATCCGGCGATTAAATTTAAGAGAGTGGATTTTCCAACTCCCGACGGGCCAAGAATTGCAACAAGCTCGCCGGGGTTAATCTGTAAATCGAATTCCAGTACTTCGCCGAGTTTCGTATGCTTAAAAGAGAGGTGAGAAATTTGCAGCCCCGGTGTTAGGTTCGCCATATTAAGCATTGTGAGGGGCATCCTTGTTGAGTTTTCTATCGCGGTTTTTTGTTTTTCCAAAATTGGGAAGAAACCATTTTCCTGCGATTATGCGCTCGATCACCATGAAAAGAAGTAAACTTTGCAAGCAGAGGAAAAGGGCGATGATTGCGGCATCTTCAAGCCGATAACTCCCCATTTTTTGATACATGAATAACGGCAAAGTGGTGAAATCCTGGGTACCAAACAGGGCAATAACACTCAAGTCCCCCGTAGATAAGGCAGCTGATAAGCCGAGGGCAAGGCCCAGAGCTTTTCTGTTTTGAGGCCAATCGATTACTCGAATACGGTTTAGGCCGGTTATGGCCAGACTACGGCAAAGAAGATCACTTTTTTGACCAGAGGTTTCGAAGCTAGGGATGAGAATGCGTAGGGCGAAAGGGAGAGCCATCAAGGCATTGACAGTAACAACGAGAAAAGGGGCCAAGACTGTTAGGCTTGCCATCCCCTTGAAGATAATAAAGAGCCCGGTGGCCAAAACAAATGGGGGTAAAAGAAGAATAATACTCCCTGACAGATCGGTAATTGCCGCGAGGGGTTTTGAAAGTGGTTTCCCACCTAAGCGTGATGGTAGATGAAGGCTGCGTATCATAATGGCGATACCAACAGCCAAAAAGAGGGTAAGAGTTCCTGCCGCCAAGGAAATCTTGAGGCTGTTAAAAGCAGCGCTCCAGAGTTTTTCATCTCCCAGGACTTCGAAAAGCCGTGGTGAAAAGGCTTTTTGGACCGTGGCGAGCAAGGGGGGGAATACCAGTAGCGACATCGCAATGAGAGCCAGTGCATCTGTGGCTATCGCGGATGGCTTGGATGCGTCAAAACGTTTTGTTGGACGCTCTTCAGTATTTCCCAAGGTAATGTTGCGGGAAAAATGGCTACCAATTAACAACAACACAGAACAGAGGGCTAATTGTGTTAACGACAGAACCACAGCTTTTGGAATGTCAAAATCGAGCCTTATGGCCTGATAGATTGCGACTTCTAGGGTATTGGTTGAAGGCCCTCCCCCCAGTGCAAGAACCACGGCGAAGGATGTAAAGCAAAGCAGGAAGACGAGGCCGCAAGACGCTGGTAATACACGCCGTAACATCGGCCACTCTATCAGTCGAAAAATATCCCGATCGGACATATTTAACTGCGCCGTCGAACGCCAATACTCCTTCGGTAAAGATTCAAGGGTTTGAAGAAAAATTCTGGCCAGAAGGGGGGCATTGAAAAAAACATGGGCTATCAGAATGCCAATAAGTCCATAGAGATAGTTACCTGCAGAGAGATCAAAGAGAGATAATACCTGATTGAGCCATCCATTTCGGCCGTGGATGGCGACGACACCGAACACCCCGACAATGGTTGGGACAATCAACGAAAGTGACGCCATGTGTAAAAAAAGCATTCGCCCAGGTAAGTTCGGGCGGCGAGACAACGCACGTGCTACGGGGATTGCGATAATGGTTGCTATAACAGTGCTTAGGGTTGCCTGGTAAAGGGTAAATCCAATAACCCGAAACAGGTAATTGTTGTTAAAAATTTTCGAGAGGTCGATCTCTGGGATTTGACTGAATAATCCAGTAAAAGCGAGTCCCAATATCAAAGCTATCGCACCGAGGCTGAGAAAGCCTGGCCACAAGAAAACCAACCATCTTGGGGTTAAGCTTGGCTTTGATACGGGGCTCATTGAATTATTCAGGTTTAGCGATCAATAGCCCCAAGCCAGTTATCGATCCAGGCTTGGCGATTGTTCTGTGCATCTTCCGGGCTGAAAAGAAGCGCTTTTTCTGGTTTCGGAAGTTCCTCAAATGTGCTTGGCAATTCATCGCCAAGATCAATGGCAGGATACATCCAGTTGCCTGTGGGAATTTGATTTTGGAAATCCTTGGTGGCGATAAAGCTCATAAAATCTTGAGCAAGCTCAGGCTCTTTTGAGCTTGAAAGCTGAGCTGCAACTTCCACTTGGGTATAGTGACCTTCATCGAAAATCGCGGCTTTATATTGCTTATTTTCTTCGGCAATGATGTGATAAGCCGGAGAGGTGGTATAGCTTAAGACCATGTCCGCTTCACCGTCCTTAAACAAGCCGTAGGCTTCGCTCCAGCCTTTGGTTACTGTTACGATTTTAGGCGAGAGTTTCTGCCAGGCTTCTACGGATTGATCACCATAAACTTTCTGCATCCAGAGCATAAATCCAAGACCAGTCGTCGAGCTTCTTGGGTCTTGAATTATAATCTTTAGGTCTGGGTTTTCATTGATCAATTGATCAAGGCTGGCGGGGGCGTTGGATAACTTCTCGCTATTGTAAACGAAGGCGAAGTAGCCGTAATCAAAGGGAACAAAAAATTCATCGTTCCAAGAAATCGGGAGCTTAAAGCTCTGTGATGAAACATTACTCTTTGCGAATAACCCAGTGGCAGCAGCTTCGGCGGTCAGATTGGTATCCAAACCTAGAACAACATCTGCTGCAGTGTCTTTTCCCTCGAGTTTTAAACGGCTGAGAATACCAACGGAAGAATCAACAGCAACGAATTGAAGGTCGCAATTACAATTGGCTTCAAAGGCCTTCTCAACCTTGGGACCTGCGCCCCAATCGGCGGCAAACGCATCATAGGTATAAACAGTAAGAATTTTTTTATCATCGGCAGAAGCTGAAGAGGTCATGCCTAAGCCGAGAGTTGTTGCTGCTATGGCAGCTGTAAATGTGCGCAGGATCATGCGACGCTCCATATTTTTGTGGGCGGGCCCATATTTTAATGCGGGTGGACCTGAAAAATCTGGAATGTATAAGGTAGATAGGAACCATGAGGCTACTATCCGCGTCCAGTCTTCAATTCCCTCCGCCGGTATTAACCGGTTCAGGTTCGACGGGTTTATTTCTTGTCGAGAAATCTCTCAGCCCTTAGTGGGCACCCCGTTGAGACAGATGCGGAGCTTAGACCTTTATCAGGTGTCCAGCAAGGGGTTCTCCCCGTAGTTCTGTCTGTGGACCCAATGAATATGCGAATGTGTTAAATGCAAATACTGTTTAATTTAAAGAGAGTGATATCATTCATAAAAAAGAGCCCAATCCAATCATGAAGACCAAGCGGGAAAGGCATGGTTTATCACAATTTTTTTGGGCTCTTTCTATAGGTTTTGTCGGCTATTTTTACTAATTCACCTGACTGGTACTTAATTCAGGCTTACTTTGTTGTGCCCCAAAACGAAGTAAGAGAAATCCTGCAATTGCCGAGAGAATAGACCCGCTTAATACGCCAATTCTCACTTGCCCGGCAACGTTCGGATCCTCAAAGGCGAGGCCGCCGATAAACAAGCTCATGGTAAAGCCAATACCCGTGAGGAGGGCCAATGCATAGATCTGGCTCCAGTTTGTTCCCTCAGGTAGGCGGCATATTTTCGACTTGGCTGCAAACCAAATGAAAGAAAACACACCGAGTTGCTTACCGATAAACAAACCAGCAGCAATACCGAGGGTAAGAGGGGCGATCACCGTTTCCAGTGTAACACCAAGCAATGATACCCCGGCATTTGCGAAGGCAAATATCGGTAAAATCATAAAGGCGACCCAGGGGTGCAGACTGTGCTCAAGGTTCTTTAAGGGACTTCTATCTTCTGCTGTCTTACCGTTCAATGGGATGGCAAAGCCCAAAGCAACACCAGCAAGCGTTGCATGAACACCGGATTTTAGAACGCAAACCCACAGGATAATTCCAACCAGGATATAAGGTGTTTTTGCAGTCACACCCACGCGGTTGAGGATCAAGAGGCCTAGTAAGGCGGCTGCAGCGAGCGCGAGTGAGATCAATGACAGTTCAGCTGTGTAGAAGAAGGCGATGATGATGATCGCGCCGAGGTCATCAAAAATGGCAATGGCTGTAAGTAAAATCTTAAGCGATAAGGGAACTCTATTACCAACAAGAGCCATAATACCAAGAGCGAAAGCAATGTCGGTGGCTGTTGGAATCGCCCATCCGTCCATATTTGTACCTTCACCCCAATTTATTCCGCTGAAGACAAGGGCAGGTATGACCATGCCGCCGATTGCAGCGATTGCAGGCAGAGCTATCTGATCTACAGAAGAGAGTTGGCCTTCCAGGATCTCTCGCTTCAACTCAAGACCTATAAGTAGAAAGAAGACGGCCATAAAGCCATCATTGATCCAGAGTAAGACAGGTTTGGAGAGAGCCATTTCGCCCAGTGCGATCGTAAAAGGCGTTTCGAGCATACCCGTATAAAGTGATGCCAATGGAGAATTTGAGGCAATGAGTGCCAATAAAGCAGCAAGCATGAGAGTTATCCCGCCTGCTGATTCCATTTGAAGAAAGTTTCTAATCATTCTGGTTGGCATAACAGGAGCTCCGAAGTTACCAAGAATTTATAGGTAAAATTGTTGTCTAGAGAAAGTAATGATTATTCCTTGATATGTACAATCGATTTATTATTCTATATTAATAGGCTTAAACTATCACGAGATATTTATGGCAAAGCCTACAATCAGACAGCTTGAGTATTTTTTGGCCGTCGCTGAAACCCTTCATTTTAGAAAAGCAGCCGAAAGGTTGAACGTGAGCCAACCCACGCTTAGCGACCAGATAAAAGAATTAGAATACCGATTAGGCATCGTCTTGCTAGAAAGATCTCGTCAGGCAGTTCAATTAACATCTGTTGGTGAAGATCTACTTGATCGGACGAGATATTTACTACGTGATCTCGATGATTTATGTGACGCGGCAAAGTCAGCGAAAGGTATGCTGGGAGGTCGGTTGCGATTGGGTGTCGCGCCAACCGTAGGTCCATACCTATTGCCGCATGTTATCCCACTGTTGCATCAAAAATATCCAAAGTTAAAATTACATATTCGAGAAGATCGCTCCAGAGCTCTTGAGCAGACACTGCGAGAAGGGCTACATGATCTTGTATTGACGGCGTTGCCGGTAGAAGACGATAGCTTTCAATTCAAGGCGCTATATGAAGAGCCTTTACTTATTGGCATGTCTAAAGAGCACCCCTTAGCCGAAAAAGAAATTATCGAACCTGATGATCTCAAAGGCGAAGAAGTATTGTCACTTGGGGAGGGACATCGTTTGTTCGAACAGATTCAGTTGTTATGTCTTGAGGTGGGGGCCGTGGTCCAAGGTGATTATGAAGGCACAAGTTTAGATACATTGAGGCAAATGGTTGGGATGAAGATGGGGATATCTTTTTTTCCAAGTCTTTATGTCAGGTCAGAAATGATAAACGATCCCCAAGTTGTCACGCGCGCAATCACGTTAAAGGCAGCTCGACGTAAAATCGGGTTAGTTTGGCGTCAAAATTCACCAAGATCTTCCGATTATCAAGCTTTTGGTGATGATATCATGGATGGACTTCGTGATAAAATTGATCAGAAATTGATGATGTTATCAGATCGGTTTTAACTTGTTGGATAAGCTTTAATGCCAATTTTGATATAGCACTCTTCTTGGCTTACAGATTATTTCTTTGTTATTGGGATCCAAATATCAACTTCACCGGTATCGGTCGTACCATCAAAGCGATGGTCATAGAGTTCAAAATCTGGTGTCTCAGCATAGTTGTAATTAGAGTTTGGGAGCCAATTTCCCCATATGCCTTGATAAACAGCAGAGAATTGATCTCCAATAGGGGAACGATCATTTATGGTAAAGGTAAAAACGGCGTATTCAGCCGTATCGATTGTTAAGCTTTTCATACCCTTTGGAACAGTTGAAATGGAGTTGGTTTCGAACGCGGCCATATAGGTGAAATTTTCTACCGATCCTTTTAAACAAAGCCCATAAGCTCGATCTTTATTAACACCTTCTATCTCATTTATCCGAGTGCAAACTAATCCCCACAGATCGACGGGATTATCACTCGAACTTTCTCCGAAATCTTTGCTCATACCAATGACATTGAAGGGTTTTTTAATTCGAATAGTGGGCTTCATTGGAAGGGCTCCTGGATCGAGAAAATAAGGTTGTTTGAGAGGCTGTTGAAATTTGGACCTCAATGATCGGCCATCCGTACGATATTGGCCAGGGGGAACACCAAAGGTTCGTTTGAAAGCCCTGGTAAAGGACTGTTGACTATCAAAGCCATAATCCATTGCAAGGTTAATGAGAGCGATATTGTTGTTCATTTCCAATTTTCGCGCAGCTTCGGTTAAGCGCCTTTGGCGTAAGTAACTCATGGTGCTTTCACCAGTTAAGGCACGAAAAAGCCTTGAAAAGTAATAAGGAGATAAGCCTGATTTATCAGCGATCTCCTTGAGGGATAATGGCTGTTCTAGGTTTGCTTCAATATAAGAAATGGCTTTGTTGATCGGCATAAAAACTCCTGTTCGAGCCAGAATAATCATTCATTTACAGAAGGTCTTGATCAAAATTGCTTTCGGGAAGATTTTTTTATTTTCTTTTTGCAGATAAAAAAAATCGTAAATCGTTATAAAGTTTTAGCTAATACCCAATATTCTTGTGACATACGTGAGTATGTAGATGTGATAAAGTAATGCGTGAAGAGGAAGGACCTAACATCAAAGAGAATAGGATGTAGATGTTTCAAAATCTCCGGATAACAACAAAATACCCGGTTGTCATTGTGACGCTGGCATTATTGGCCAGTGTCATTACCGGGCTTGTTGCTTATAACACAACATCTGCAGAGTTACAGAACTCTGCTGGGGAGAAGTTTAGTGCTTTGCTAGAGGCGCGTAAGAGAGCTTTGGAAAACTACTTTGGTTTGATCGGCGAAGATCTACGTGTTCAAGCGCATAATCCTGTTGTCCTTGAAGCCGTAGAAGAATTCTCTGTAGCCTGGCACACGATAGAACAAGATCGTCAGGTGTATTTTCAAAAATCATATATTTTGGATAACCCTTATCCTGATGATCAGAAGAAAAAATTGGATAAGGCAAATGACAACTCAGTTTATAGCGACGTCCATGAAAAATACCACTCTGTATTTCGCAAATTACTAGAGGAACGTGGATACTACGATATTTTCCTTTTTGATGATCACGGTGACCTTATTTATACGGTTATCAAAGAGATCGACTTTGCAACCAATTTCAATGATGGTCCCTGGAGCCAAACAAGCCTTGGAAAAACCTTTCGATCCGCCCGTGATATCGGTTTGATAAGGGACCAAATTATTGTTGATTTTGAAGCTTATGAACCCAGTAATAATCTTCCCGCAAGTTTCATCGCAAGCCCGCTTTATGATGGCTCTCTAAATTTTAGAGGTGTGCTGGCATTCCAACTGCCAATTGATCGTTTGAATGAAGTCATGCAAGTTGATGCCGGGATGGGACAGTCTGGAGAAATGTTCATTGTCGGGAGTGACCTTCTTCGGCGTAGTGACTCAAGATTCTCAGATATTTCTTTGATACTACAAGAAGTTGTAGATCAAGAAAATGTCCATAGTGCTCTGCAGGGGAGAAGTGGCGTTACCTCTTTTGTAAATAGCGAGGGGAAAAGTATTTTTACCGCCTTCGTACCCTTTATCTATAAACAGCTCCAGTGGGCTCTTGTTGCTGAAATTGATGAGCTTGAGGTTCTCGCTCCCATACAGCAAATGAAACAGACCATGATGATAGGTTTTGCGGTAATTGCCTTTGTTGTTACCTTTATCGGGCTACTGGTTTCTCGCAGTTTATCGCGCCCTATCATTCAAATGACAGACGCCATGTCTCGTTTGTCGGTAAGAGATTTTTCCGCCGACATTCCATTATCGGATCGTCGTGATGAGATTGGCGGTATGGTAAGGGCGCTACAAGTTTTTCGAGAAAATGCCATTGCGCGCTCTAATACTGAAGACAAGTTGCTCAAACAGACAATGTTACTGAAGGTCATTATTGATAATGTTGCCCATGGTATAGCTCTGTTTGATAAAGACAACCGTTTGTTAGCCTGGAACGAGCGTTACGTTCAAAACTCAGGGGTTGACCCTGCCTTGATTTGCAAAGGTGTTCTTTTTTTAGAGTTGGCAACTTACTTTGCAAAGCATGGAATATATGGGAAAGGCAATCCTGAAAAATTGGCGCAGGAAAGGTTGGATTTCTTTTCAAATAATGATGAAACGCGGTCGGAGGTTACAATTAAAAACAAGGGTAACTTCGAGGTCATGTCTCAGAAAACGCCTGAAGGCGGATTTGTCCTCGCGTTTACAGATGTGACAGTACACCGAGAGTTTCGAAAAAAAATTATTGATCAACGAGATGATCTTCATAGTTTAAATCAGCAAAAAAATAAATTCTTCTCCATCATCGCGCATGATCTCAGGAACCCATTTAATGCCTTGCTAGGGTACTCTGAATATTTAAAAACCAAATCCAATACGATGTCTTCTGAACAGATCATTGATTATGCGAGCTCTATTAATAAAGCGAGCCAGCAAGCTTATGAGCTTCTCGAAAATTTACTGGAATGGTCTCGGGTTCAGATGAACCAGATGGATTTTGTTTCTCAAAATTTTGAGGTCAGAGAGATCCTTTCTAAAACCATTGATGATTTGGCATCGCAAATAACGGATAAAGATATAAAGGTATCCGTTTATCCAAACACTTTGCGTGTGGAGGGGGACAGGCACATGACAGAGACAATTTTGAGGAACCTGCTCGGGAACGCGATTAAATTCACGACCAGTGGAGGTAAAATTAAAGTAGACAGCGAGTTGATCAATAAACGGGTTTATATCCACGTGAAAGATAACGGTGTTGGCATTAATTCCGAAAAGCTGGACGGTCTGTTTACGTTGGAAAACAAGCAATCTACCGCTGGAACTGAAGGTGAAGCAGGTACGGGGTTAGGCCTTTTGATATGCATGGAATTTGCTGAAAAGCAACAGGGAGAGCTTCTGGTTGTAAGTAAAGAAGGTGTCGGATCGACATTTACGTTGGTGTTACCCTATGGAGAAGAAGGGGATTAACAGGTCTTGATCCCGGGAATAGAGCAATAATAAACAACCTCCGGCTAAAGCCGAAGGTTGTTAACCCGAAGGATGTTAATAGTGTCAATGCGGTCTCAAGCAACCTTTGTTATAGTTTCCTTTGATATAGTCTCAGTGACTTTGGCAGAAGTTTGTTTCATAGCTTCTTGTAAACGCTCTCTGCGGGATGCATCCAAGTCAATAAATTGAATTTTGATTTCATTAGAAGTGGTTCTAATAACTTGGGATTTAATCACGCCGACATTTGGCAGCTCGACTTCAATTTTAGTTCCAGCTGTTAATCCGAGATCTGTACCCGTCAAAACGACGCCGCCAGTGAGTGACAAGTTTTTGATCTGGTAGATTTCTTCGGTGTTATCATAGCGGACGACGATGTTCGAGTTGACCGCGTGGTTGATATCATCCTCCTTATTCCCATCAGCCGATTCTCTGAGATGAACGAGATAACTGTTTACCTCTTCTTTCAGGGATTGAGTGCTTTCTTTGAGAATTTTTGCGGTATAGAACGAATCTTCAGTGGAATTTCCGGCTGTTTTAGCAGACTGACTAATGGTGCCGATGTCATTTGACACAGACGTTGAATCAACGGCTGCATTTTGTACGTTTTGTGCAATTTCTCGTGTTGCTTCATCTTGCTGTTCTACAGAGGAGGCAATTGTTTCGGTTACTTGTTCTACGGAGGCAATTGTATCTGCAATCGTAGAAATCGCTTCGGTTGCTTTTTCAGTTGCTACACGCATAGAGCTTACCTGCGTGGTAATTTGTTCTGTGGCTTGGCCTGTTTGATTGGCAAGTGCTTTGACTTCACTGGCAACAACGGCAAACCCTTTACCCGCATCACCTGCTCTTGCTGCCTCAATTGTTGCGTTAAGAGCAAGCAAATTAGTTTGTTCAGCGATGTTTTCGATTAGGCCGATTATTTCCCCAATTTGGTCCGCGGCAATAGAAAGACCAGATACCTGTTCGGTAGATTTCTTAGCCTCTTCCACAGCATGGGTCGCAACCTTAGACGAATGTGATACTTGACTTGAAATTTCTTTAATGGATGCGGCGAGCTCTTCAGTTGCGGATGCAATAGTTTGCATTTTCCCGGCCATATTATCTGAAGTGCTTTGTGCGGAATTACTCAAATCTGAGGTTTGGTGTGCACCTTCATTGAGGCCGTTCAAAGCCTGGTGAAGGTCGTTGGTCGAACTTTCAACGGTTAACACAATCGCCATAACTTTTTCTTCGAGAAGGTCGGCCATTTCGAGTGATTTTTTGTGTTGTCGCTCGGCGGAGAGCTTTTCTTCGAGAGCTCTTTCTTCAACCAGCTTTGCATTTTCGGCAATGTTTTCTTTGAAGATTTGAGCCGCTTGTGCCATTTCTCCAACTTCATCTTTGCGTTCAAGACCAACAATTTCAGTATCGAGTTCGCCTTTTGATAACTTTTTCAGGGCACCTGTAATGCTGCCGATTGGACGCGTGATGCTTTTTGACATCAATAAACTCACGACGATTATGCCACCGACCAAACCAAGGGTAACCAAAATCATTTGAAAGCGCATATCATGGAGGGGCTCTGTAAACTCTTCCAGCGATATTTCAGCAATTAGCGCCCACCTGGTTCCGTTAAATTCAAAGGGTTTAAAGGCGGCGAGAGAGGCGTGCCCAGCATAACTGTTCGATTCGAGTACACCGGATTGTTTTTTGAGCGCCTGATTAACCGCCACAGATTGAACGCTTTGGTTTAAGATAGTTGTTTCATTAGAGAAGCGCGAATTGCTACGCATCAGGTGATCTGATCCTACAAGATAGGTTTCCCCGAAATCTCCCATTCCCTCATAAACCTGTTGGATAGAATTTAAGCGGTCAATGGGCATTTGGAAAACAAGAACTCCAGCACGATTCCCGTGTATGTCCGTCACAAGAGTTGAAATGAAACTTGCAGGAAGGTCATTACTGGGAGCATAGGGGCTGAAATCAAAGAAATGAAGGTTGCCAGTATTTTTATCCGATAAGGCTGCTCTATAGGCGTTTCCGAGATCAGTGGATTTATACTTTCCCGTTTCGAGATTTGTTGCATAATCCAATTCCTTGAACACCGTATACACCAGGTCCCCTTTGAGATTGAACAGGAATATGTCGTAATAACCCCGTTCGTTCAGAAAGTGTCTGAACCAAGGGTGGTAGGTTGCATGCGCCTGGCTGTAAGTTGATCCGTCAGAGGCTGCGTCTAATTTTTCTTTTTCACCCAAAGGGTTTGGATTATCGGTAATATAAAGCTGGTGTAATTGAGATAGCTGGTTGTCGCCGAGTTCTTCCCAACCTTTTTCGTATGCTTTTAAGGCCGTTAAAGTGTTTGGATTGGTTGCCACAGTTTTTAGATCTTGTTCAATCGATGTTAAATAAGATGCGAGGGTTTCAGATCGACTTTCTAATATAGCTCTCAGTTCCAGCTCAAGCTCATGCCTGACGAGCGAACTTGTTTGCGAGTAATTCAGGGTACCGAGGCTAATTGCAACCATTGTTGCCATTAACACAACAAAAACCGGCAACCTATACGCTATTTTAAAATGGCTCAGCTTAAACATGACCATCTCCATTCAGTGGCATTGGGAAGTGTGAGCACCAAAACAAGCCATGAAGTATGCAACCATAGCGTTATAGAAAGATTAATGATGCAGTCTGTAGTTGGAGAGATGTGAGGCGAAAATTACAAGATGGACACGTAACTTGTTGGGTTGATTTGTAAAAATAGTTGATAAAAAGACTCAATTTTTATTTTTTTAACTCGTGTTAATAGAGCCTCAGTTTGATTTTAAATACGGTGAATATTAAAATTAATGTAAAATACACCGTATAGGGGTATTTTTTTGAATGAGATGTGTGGTGTTTTGTGGGTGGAGTCGACCAAATTAGAACGAAAGTCTTTTATCCCAAGAGTTTCGATGTAATAACCACTTTCAGAACCTCCTTTTCGCCTTCAAATCGGATAGATTGATGTCCAATAAGCTTGTCATACTCGATACCATGCCTTCTCCTTCTGAATTTTACGGAACCTATTGGAATCGCCGCCCCTTTGTCGTTCGTGGCGCGATTTCTGAAGTTGAGATGAGTGGCCTGATAACCGCCGATGAACTTGCTGGCCTATCCATGGAAGAGACGCCTCGGTCACGAATGGTTAAAACTGCTGGCGAATTACAGGACTGGAAGTGCCGTTTTGGCCCCTTCACTGAAGAAGATTACGAAACGGCTGGTGATCGGGACTGGAGCTTGCTTATTCAGAACGTCGAACAATTCCATCCAGATACGGCGACTTTACTTCGACACTTTAATTTTGCACCACGATGGCTCATGGATGACATCATGGTTAGCTTTTCAGCCAAAGGTGGTTCTGTCGGCCCCCATATTGACAGCTACCATGTTTTCTTAACCCAGGGGGAAGGCAAACGTCGTTGGAAAGTTGGCCGAGAGGCGGTTGAGGAAGAGGTCTATATTAAAGGGGTTGATCTCAAGGTATTAGAACAAGCCTTTGAGGGCGACGAAGTCGAGATGACGTGCGGTGACGTGCTCTATGTCCCGCCCAAATTTGCCCATGAAGGTGTCACTCTGGAAAGTGCTCTCACATTTTCGGTCGGTTTTCTGGGACCTAAAACTTCTGAGTTGTTTAGTGCCTATTCCCAGTATCTCTCCGAATTTGAAGATCTTGACCAGCGTTATGTCGGGGAAGGCCTTAATACCGATAGCTCGGGCTTCACGTTGAGTGAGGGTGCGGTTAGCGATATCCGGACCAGCTTGGAAGCTCATCTCAAGTCAGATTATTTCACCCAGTGGCTGGTTGAGTTCTTCACCGAATCATCTCACGAAGATTTTGGAAGCTATTCTAAGCGTGAAGAAATGCTTTATGACGATGAGTTTGAAGGCGAACTGCAAGAAGGTGCCAGCTTAATCAAACCAGAGTACGTGAAGTTTGCCATTACGACTTCTCGCTCAGGTGGGTTTTGCCTCGGTTTTGATAGCCAGAGCTTTACCCTGGATGAACGGCTCTTTCCTCTCATACATATGTTTATGAAAGAAGAGGTCGTAAACTCAAAATCCTATCCAGATCTTTTCGCGGAACCTGCATACCTTGAGTTCTTGCTTGAGCTTTATAATCATCAAGCACTGGAATTTGCCGAATAAAACTTTAATTCATGCCTGAAATCGTGGTCGGTTCAGGGTATTTTGAACCGACATAACCACGAATAAAGCCTGACGTATTGAATGCAGAGGCAATACTCCCGTCTTTATTTACAGTAATCACACCACCAGTACCGCCCGCATTTGTTAGGTCCCGAATGGTATCCTGTGTTGCTTGGTTTAGCTCATCGCCCCGATAGCGAATTCTCGCGCTGAGATCGTAAGCGATGGCATAGCGAATGAAGTATTCTCCATGACCACTTGCAGATATACCAACTTCTTCATTTGCGTATGTACCTGCCCCAATTATGGGACTGTCACCAACACGGCCGGGTATCTTTGAGCCAAATCCACCTGTTGAAGTGCCGGCCGCTATATGACCGCACAGGTCTAGAGCAACGGCACCGATTGTGCCGTGTGGCGGAGACTTAACTGAAAGATCCTCAGTCGAGGCATACGAAGGTGGAAGCGTTGGAAAGTCGGCATTGGCTAATTTGTTTTTGAGAAACTCATCAGCAGAAGCACCGACAAATAAAACGTTCTTTGTCTCTTCCATAACATAGCGCGCAGCTTGGATGGGGTTCTTGACATATTGAACAGAGGCAACAGCACCAGCTTTGAGATTATGCCCTGCCATTATAGAGGCGTCCATCTCACGGTATCCGGCTTGGTTGGGAATTGATCCACTGCCAGCGTTGAATTCGCCTGAATTTTCCATAGAAGTCAGGGTAAAGGAAATGACATCGAGGGCCGAAACACCCTGTTCCAATGCAATTTTACCCCTGATCAATAAGTCCCGGATAAAGGCCTTCCGGATCTCATCGCGTTTAGGCCGATTTCGGTAAGTAACACCGCCGTGGATATGAAGGGCAAAATTTTCGCCCGCCTTACAGGTGAGTGTTTGTAGATAATTTTCGAGTTCTTTGGCTTGAGTTTGAGAGTTTGCTAAAAGTAGAGACCAAAAAAAGATAGTTATAAAAAATGATCGTAACATTTGATACTCCATTTTAATTCAATGGCTTAATTGTCTTCTGGCGCCCACTTAAAAGCTTGAACCCGGCCAACGTTTTTCAGCTTTAGACCGCGTTGCCCGTCTTCATCAGAGAGATCTTCACAAGCTTTCTGATATTCAGGCGGTAAAAGATTTTCAAAGCGATTGGTCATGAAAACAGTCCCGGGATCTGCACGCGCTTCCAACCGAGCGGCGAGATTGACAATTTCACTTAGCAGACTGAAGCCGGGATAGGCGGTTGGTAAAGAGAGCAGGGTAACCGGGCCGTAGGAAAGGCCAATCCTCGCGCCCTGAGTTTCGATAACGCGGTCGATACTGTCTTGCCAGACTTGCGCGGTTTCTTTTGCGAGCAGGTGAATATTTGCCGCAACCTGAAGGACCTTCGCCGCGTCAACTTTGGCATGAACGCCCCAGACGGCAAGCAGGCCATCGCCTTGAACCCGGTCAACCAACGCACCGCTCTCAATTAAAATGTCACGGGCACCGTCACAAAAGGAGCTGAGCATTTTATGGGCGAGTGAAATGTCACTGGTTTCGCGGACGAATGCGCTATAAGAGCAAAAATCCATGGCCATAACACAACAGTCTTCAATCGGTTCGTCCAGCTTCTCGTCGAAGTTTTCCCAACCAGCTAACGAGCCAAAATGGAACTCATACAGTTCCTTGTCGACGGCCATACTCTTTCCTAACGTACTCTATTTTTTTTGACGTTCTTTGCGCCATAGTTATGCGCGCCATAATAGAGTTGAAAAGTTCAGAGTAAACAAAGGAACGCAGCCAATCACAAAAAACTGATCCCTAGACTTATCCCAACCAGACCGGGGCAGATGACCGAAGGGCAGAGGCGGGATAACTCCAGGTCGAAGGAATACCTTTTATGGCTAGAGGAAATTTTACACGCTGCGCCGGACCCCAGGAGGTTTCCTCAATTTTAGAGGCAATGTCTGCGGGTGTCTCTGGCGACAATCCTTCACTGAGTGTTGAGCGTTTGCTTTGAACAAGGAGGTGGGCTACGCGTGCCAGGGATAGTCGGGCAGATAATATTTTGCCCGAGAGTCTATTTTCGTTCAGTGCATGAAGCACGGCGCTGGCCAACAGATAGCCAGCGGCATGATCCAGGGCCTGAACAGGAAGGGGAACTGGTTTGTTCGCCCCAGATTTGCGCATACCATATTCTGCAATGCCTGAGCTCATTTGCACCAAGCTGTCAAATCCCCGCCGATTGGACCAGGGACCGGACCAGCCATAGGCATTTAGGGACACATCAATGATGTCTGGATTTATTTTGCGTAGGGTTTCACTGTCATATCCGAGATTGCTCAAAGCTTCGGGGCGGTACCCATGGAGGAAAACATCTGCCTCGGCAAGCAGGCTTTCAAATATTTGGCGATCATCAGTATTATTTAAGTTAAGACCAGCACAGCGCTTGCCAAGCGTAACTTCTGGAATGATACCTGCCTCTTCCCATATGGGTGGATCTATACGAAGGACATCGGCACCGTAGGCCGCAAGAAATCTCCCAGCGACAGGACCCGCTAAAACGCGGGTCAGGTCGAGCACTTTTATACCAGCTAGAGGGCGTTTAGGGTCAGTACTGAGAGCTTTTTTCTCCCTCTCGCCATGGCTCGCCCAAATAATCAGGGGCTCCTGTGAAACCGCAAGCCCCTGTGGATGTTGCGCCCAAGTGGTGAGATCTCGCATCACTGCTGCACATCCGTTGGCTTCGACGATGGCGGCTTCTAGATTATCTGCTTCCCACTTGGCGACAATGGACTCCAGTGCTGCACGATCGTTATACTGTCCTAGGACGGAAAGGGCTGCGAAGCGGTGCAGAGGAGCATTGGTATGAAGTCGGATCCAGCCGTCCTTTGTTCTGTAATCTCCAGCAATCGGGTCCCAAGCAGGTGGCAATTCCCACCCCATAGGGCGCAAGGTCATGCCAAAGCAAAACGAAGCCAAGCGTTGATCGACCTGAATCAGATCGTCTGTTTTTAGTGGTGGATTGGATGAAGGCTCTGCAAATCTAGAAAGCATCAAACCTGCGGAGGCTATGGATGCTGCGGCTAAGTCTGTGACCTCAAACCACGACGATAAATTCCCTTTACCCGAGACTGAAATGCCTTGTTGTTCTTTTGGGACTTCAATGCCGGGGAAGGCAGATAAAATTTCCTTCAATAAGACGAACATAGCAGATCAGCCTCTGTAATTTTATAATTTAGTCTGGGAGTTAATTGAGTGCGGTCGCACCCTTAGCCGTTTTCTTCTTGATAATACCGGATGTGAACCCGAGTAACAGGCCAAATATTGCAGCAACACTTAGCATGGGAACTAACATATCCGACAATTCTTGAACAAAGACAAACTCGATTATCCAGGGGGTGTTTAGAAATAAGCTTATGCCCAAGCCTTTTACCATAGAGGGTAAGGGGATTGTTACCGAGTGTATTACCCAACCTACGGTGGTCCAAAATACGAGTGCAGATATTATTACTGGGGTGGTGAGAGGCATGCCAGAAGCGGTAAATAATCCGCAATCGATAATCCCGATAGTGAGGCCAAGACCAAGGCCGATCATATGTGTTTTCATGGTTTTCTCTTTTTTGATTTTGGTGATCAAGTCACCTGTTTATTTCAACACTTTGTTCTGAAAAAAGAGTATTGATAATTTCAGAACGATAGGTGGTTTATATTTTGATCACGTGAAATTCGCAAGATTAATTTCAGAACGATGCGTGAAAAAAATTGTAAGCTTAATAACTAAGCCGTATAAACGGGGGATGGGACGCAAAAAAGCATATGACCGCAATGAGGTGCTGGAACGGGCGATGGATCTGTTTTGGCGTGTTGGCTATGAAGGTGCACACTTAAGTGCTCTGGTTGAAATTACAGGGCTAAATCGGTTCAGCCTCTACAAGGAGTTCGGCGGTAAGGAAGGGCTCTTTGAAGAGGCCTTGCTGTGTTATTTGAACGGTGCCCGTGACAGCTATCAGAAGCTATTGGGCAAACAACCATTAGGTTTGGATAATATAAGATCCTACTTTCATGCTTTAACTTATAGCCCGGATTATCATGGATGTTTCATCATAAATACACTGTCCGAAAAACACGTTGTGACCGATACGGCTTTCACTTTGGTGAAAAAATTCACAGAAGAAGCAAAAGATCTTTTTAAAGCCAACCTTGATGCTGCTGTTGAAGTGGGTCAATTGAAAAAAAAGAGTGATACGAAAGCCATGGCTGAATATCTTTTGACCGTTGATCAGGGGTTGTCAATTTATGGCATAGGCGACCCGGATAATCAGGTGAAAGAACAAATCGTAAGCATTGCTTTAGGGCAATTGTTTACCGAAAAACTTTAAGAAACACGACCTTGGATTGCTTTTAAAAATTGATTGTGTCATGAATCATTCCACTCAACCGTTTGGTTAATTCCCCCAAGCAAGCCAATACAGGACAATTTTTTTTGCCAACTCCAAATGATATCACAGGTCTTTTGGCGCGGGTCGCACTTGGCGATCGGCAGGCCTTTGATCTGTTGTATCAAAAAACTTCTGCGAAACTTTTTGGGGTTTCCCTTCGTCTCTTAAAGGACAGAACAGAAGCGGAAGATGTTCTTCAGGAGGTCTATATAAAGGTTTGGCAGCGGGCAGATCGTTTCAATCAATCAGATGCCAGCCCGATGTCTTGGCTCATAGCCATAACGAGAAACCACGCTATTGATCGGATCCGTGCCAGAAAAACAGTAACCGCGGATATCGAAGAAATTGCGGAATTGGCTGATAAAGCGCCGACACCAGAAGCGAACGTTATCGCGGGATCAGATCGGAGAAAGATTAATGAGTGCCTGGAACAGCTAGAGAAAGTAAAATCAAGTGCGGTGCGGGGTGCTTATATGGAGGGTTATTCCTATCAAGAACTGTCTGACAGGTATAAAATTCCATTAAATACCGTAAGAACCTGGCTGCGGCGTAGCTTGGCGAAGTTAAAAGAATGTCTAAGTGAGTAGATGGGTGTGAATGAGTGATAAGGCCAACATAGGCCCTGGAATGGGCACAGAAGGAAACGAGGATGATGCACTTGCGGCAGAATACGTCCTCGGTGTTCTTGATCAGGCTGAGCGTTCTACACTGGCTTTGCGTGTCAAAACGGATACGGCTTTTGCTCGGCTAGTTACAGACTGGGAAGCCAGACTAAGTGATTTGGATGAAGCTTATGAAGCCCAGACACCACCAGCATCTGTTAAGGTTGCTCTGGATAGGCGTTTGTTTGATCAGCCACAACTTGAAAACCACAATTCTCTCTGGGCTAGCCTTACTTTTTGGCGTTTGATCAGCGTTGGAGCTGTTCTTGGTTTGATGGCCCTTGTTCTCATTTCATTGTGGACAATAAATCAACCCGTTGGCCAGACGCTGGTTGCATCGCTTTCGGCAGTTAACAGAACAGAGCAGTTTGTCGCGCTCTATGAAACTGATACCCAGACATTACGGATCAGCACGATCTCAGGTGACAAGCCGACAGACAAAGATTTCGAGCTCTGGATTATTTCAGGTGATAATTCGCCAAAATCACTTGGCCTTGTAGGCGGGGTTGGTGACAAAGCACTTCGCGTTACGACATCCCTGCAATCAAAATTTGTCGCGGGAGTTACTCTGGCTGTAAGCCTTGAGCCCGAGGGTGGGTCTACGACTGGGCTGCCAACAGGACCCGTGATTGCCGTCGGTATTGTGAAGAATATTTAAAAAAATCAAAAAAAATTGAAACTTATCTTTTAGCTCTCCCGTTACTTCTTTTGTCCCACGTTGGGTGGGAAGAAAAAAACAGTGGAGAACTTAGATGTTGAAATCAATTCGTGTACTCGCCCTAACCGCAGCAGTTGTTGCCAGCACATCTGCAATGGCCAATCCGCAGGTTGGTGGCGCGGCGATGTATGCCACAAAAAATATCATTCAAAATGCGATCAATTCCAAAGACCACACCACCCTTGTTACAGCTGTTAAAGCCGCGGGTCTTGTTGAGACCTTGCAAAGCAAAGGCCCCTTTACGGTGTTCGCCCCGGTAAATGCGGCTTTTGATGCGCTTCCTGCTGGCACGGTTGAAAGCTTACTTAAGCCAGAAAATAAAGCGCAACTGGTCAAAATTTTGACCTGTCATGTGGTGGCTGCGGATGCCATGTCCGGCGCAATTAAAAAAATGATCAAGGATGATGGCGGCGAACACATTATCAAAACCGTTGGTGGTTGCGAATTTACCGCGATGTATGAAAAAGGTGGTAGGATCTCGATTAAGGATGGCCAAAACACAATAGCTCACGTCACCATTGCCGATGTCGATCAGTCCAACGGTGTGATCCATGTAATTGATAAGGTGCTGTTACCAAAATCGTGATCTGGAAAGACTGATCCCGTTATGAAATCGGGATATAATCGACGTGTGATTTATGAGGTATAACTCGCACGTCGATTTATTTTCGCTTAGCCGTAAACCTTACGACATTCGTCTTCGAGCAGCTTCATGGCCGCTTGATAAGGTCCAGGGCCGTAGCTGATACGCGATACGCCCAGTTTGGAAAGTTCATCGTTTGTCGGACAACCCGGCATAACCATGATATTGATCGGAAGTGGGCATGACTTACACAGCTCTTCGATTAAATCAGCATCAATTATACCAGGAACAAAAAGACCATCAGCACCGGCTGTTTGGTAGGATTTGCTCCGGGCCTGAACCTCAGCAAATAGTTCTGCCTTGTCGGAATCAGCACTTGCCTGAAGAAAGACATCCGTTCGCGCGTTGATAAAGGCCGGGATATCCAATGCATCTGCAGCGGTCCGTGCAGCCTTGATCCTGCTAGACTGCTCATCGATGCTAAAAAGACCGGACCCAGTTATATCCTGATCTTCAAGGTTAAAGCCCACGGCACCGTTTTGGAGCGCGAGGGTAACGGTTTGTCCAACGTCCTCTGGTGATTTGCCGTAACCTGCTTCTATATCCATGGTCACCGGAAGATCGACGCTATCGCTAATACGTTTGATGTTGTCTAGCGCTAGTTCAAGCGGTAGTTGCTCACCGTCAGCGTATCCGAAGGCGGACGCTACAGACCAACTCCCCGTCGCAATGGCCTTAGCTCCTGAACTCGCAGCCACTTTGGCGCTACCGGCATCCCAAATATTCTGTAAAATAAGTGGAGCACCCTTCTTGTGAAGTGTGTGGAGTGTCTGTGCTTTATTGTGAGACGTGGTCATCAAATTTATCCTGTCCATTGTGGGCTGAGGTGTCTTCGCTTAGACCTTCTTAACCGTTTGGACTATGTATGGCTGGTCGGAATCGGACGTGGTCATTTATTCCGCATTACAAAGCCGGACTATTTTTGTAAATTGAGACCATGTTGAATTTTGATGAATGTAATGAAGCTCGCCTGATACGGGACCCGGCCTATGACGGAGTGTTTTTTGTTGGTGTGTTCACAACCCACATCTATTGCCGCCCGGTGTGTCCGGCGAGATTGCCGCTGACCAAAAATGTGAAGTTTTTTGAAACCGCCCCTGCCGCAGAGGCCGCAGGCCTGCGCCCCTGTTTGCGCTGTCGTCCGGAAACAGCCCCTTTCAGTCCGGCTTGGGAAGGGTCAAAATCAACTGTGAACCGAGCCCTTAAGTTGATCAACGAAGGTGCATTAGATGAGGGATCAGTCATCCAACTGGCCGACCTCCTCGGCATCGGCTCCCGGCACCTCACCCGTCTGTTCAGCAAGCACTTTGGTGCCAGCCCTTTGCAAGCCGCCCAAACCTACCGCATCCAACGCGCTAAACGGCTCTTGAATGATACCGACTTGTCGATGACCGAGATCGCCTTGGCTGCAGGCTTTGGCAGTTTGAGACGGTTTAATGCAGTGTTTTCAGAACTCTATGGCAGACCACCTTCAGCGATACGCCGCTAATATTAATTTGAGTGTACTAATCTGGAAAAAGTGATTCTGCTCTGGTAAACCCTCTTATGTTGGCGGAATTTTATTGCAGGTATTTTCCGAGCTCAATAAGGTGCTAATTACTTTATTCAATTATAAGTATTTGTAAGAGAGCAAGGCCGCTTATGGCAAAGGGTGTTTTCGTCCATCGCGCAGATTCAATATATGATGATTTCCCGGAAGAGAAATATCAATTTCCCAAGCGATATCTGAACCGGGCCAAGAAGTTTGAGAATGATTGGATCCTTTACTATGAACCTCGCGGTGGCGGGGGGCGGCTTGGATATACAGGTATTGCTAAAATTGATAAAATTGAACCGGACAGCCTGAAAGAAGATATGTTTGTCGCCCGAATTGCTCCCGGGACGTTTTTGTCTTTTGAAGAATTTGTTTCCTTCAGAAAAGAGAATGGCTTTATGGAATCTTCTTTGAAGAAGCCTGACGGTTCATTGAATGGTGGCTTAATCCAATGGGCCATACGCCCGATATCGGATACGGATTTTAACAATATTGTATTGCAGGGCTTTCCGGAAGAAACAAACTTACTTCCCCGTGCTGATCTCAAAAAACAAGACCAGAGTGCGCCGGGTCTAGCCGATGCAGCTTCAGACTTTATCTATGATGCTGAACGATTTCGGGTCGAGCAAACAATATCGCGCATTCCAAGGGATAGAGTTTTCCGAAAACATGTATTAGAAGCTTATGATCGTAGGTGTGCTATAACAGGATTACAGCTTATTAATGGCGGGGGGCGTGCTGAAGTAGAGGCCGCACACATCAAACCTGTAGCAGCAAGTGGCCCTGACACAGTGAGGAATGGGATTGCTTTATCTGGAACGGTTCATTGGATGTTTGATCGGGGTTTAATTTCTTTAAGTGATGAATTAGATATCCTGGTTTCTCGACATGTAAATGACCCGACACAAATTCAACGTTTATTGAATGCAAGCGGCAAGGCCATTGCGCCCGAAAACCCAGCATATCGTCCTCACCCAAAATACTTAAATTGGCATAGAGAAAACTGCTTCAAAAATTGAAAAAATTTTAGAGAGTTTAAAATTGGTGCACCCGTCGCGATTCGAACGCGAGACCTCTGCCTTCGGAGGGCAGCGCTCTATCCAGCTGAGCTACGGGTGCACAAAGAGCGGTCAATGGGCGGACATTACTTCAAGCCTTGATGCAGGTAAAGAGGCAAAATGACCTTGGTGAATTTCTCTTGAAGGGCTCCTTGAAGGCCGAAATCCATCTTAAAGTTACGAAATTCCTATTCAGTTGTTATACTGTTGCTCGGTATTATTTAGGTGTCACCTTGGTATTTCTGGGGATCACACTATATAGCAACTGTTGCCGCAAATTAGGAAAGAGCAGTGTCAGGATTGATGTTGCGCAAAGCAAAAGGTTCTTTTTCCTTGAACACGGGGTGTTCTTTGTGGCTTGTTACCCGGCACGTTTAGTCTGAAATGGTTTGGGAATGCCCAAACAATTGTTGCGTTAATCTGTTTTCTGCCCTTTGAGGGGCCGGGAACTCAAGGGAGTTAAAGTATGTCACGTCAAAAACCGAGTTGGATGGGACCCGCGATTGAATATGGGCCTATTGGCGTTTTTTTCGTGATTTACTACGGCTACGACAGTTTTGTTGAAGCTTATCCCGTTGAGCTATTGCTCGAGACCAAATCTTTTATCGCGGCGACCGCGGCTCTTATGGTGGCGACGATTATCGGTATCGGCTTTTCGCTCCACTACGATGGGAAAGTGCCCAAGGTTCCTTTGTTCACCGCGTTAGTGGTGATGATTTTTGGCGGATTGACGGTCTATTTTGACGATGAGAGCTTCTACAAGATGAAGCCAACGATTGTTCAGGCGGTCTTTGCCATCATCCTTCTGGGTGGGCTGTTTATCTTTAAGCGCCCGTTGATCAAACCGCTGATGCAAAAGTCCTGGAATATGACCGACGAAGGATGGAACATTCTCACCTTCCGTTTCGGTCTGTATTTTATTGCGATGGCGGTTTTAAATGAAATCGTTTGGCGGACCCAGTCCAATGACTTCTGGGTTAATTTCAAGGTCCTTGGCTCCATGGGGCTGATGGTTTTATTTATCTTTAGCCAGTACCCCATTATTCAAAAGTATCATCTTCCAGAAGAAGATACGGACCAGATTAAAAGCTAACTCCTAATCGCGTAAAGGCCTGAAAGGCTAAAGGAGAGCTCCGTGGACCAGGGCTTTAAGCTCTGGTCGGCTTGCATAGGTGCTGGATGGCACGAGTTGGGTGAAAAAGATAACATTCATCTGCTCTATTGGGTCTGTCCACCAGAAAGTACTCGCCAGTCCTCCCCAGCCAAAATCACCTACAGAGCCCGGTGTACGCTGTCGTGCGGGATCAAGGACTACCGACCCACCGATACCAAACCCCATACCGTCCATCGGGGTTTCAGCAAACGAGCTTGGTCCCATGGATGAAATGTCGCCCGGTAAATGGTTGTGACGCATGAAATCAAGGGTGTGGGAAGAAACCAGTTTGTTGCCGTTCAAGGTGCCGCCAAGACGGATCATTTCTGCAAATTTCAGATAATCATCAAGCGTTGAGACCAACCCGCCACCACCGGACAGAATACTATTTTTACCCGGTTGGTAACGATCAGACATACCCGGATCCATGGGCGCTAGCGGATTATCATCTGTGTAGTGATAGCAGCTGGCAAAGCGCGATTGTTTGTCCTCGGGTACTGTAAAGCCTGTGTCACTCATTCCCAGGGGCTCGAATATTTGTTCTTGGAGGAATTGGTCGAGCGGTTGGCCAGAGAGCACTTCGATTAAGCGCCCAATAATGTCGATGCCAATGGAGTATTCCCAGCGGCTGCCAGGGGTAAATGCCAAAGGGATTTCGGCTACTCTTTTGACCCGTTGTTCCAGGTGATCATCACCCGGGCCAAAATCGAGGCTTTGTTGGGCGTAGGCCTGGGCGAGAATGCCTTCATTAAAACTATAACTCAGGCCGCTGGTATGGGTGAGGATCTGGTGAATGGTCGGGGGTAGGCAGGGTTTTGTTTGTTCAATCGATGTCGCGCCCTCAATCAACGCAGTGCAGTTGGAAAACTCAGGCAAGAACCGATCAATTGGTGTGTCGAGATGGAACAATCCGCGCTCCATCAACATCATCAAGGCGAGAGATGTAATCGGCTTTGTCATGGAATAAATGCGGACAATGGTATCGCGCTCGTAGGGCTTGTTTTGTTCAATAGAGCGGAGGCCTGCTGCGGAAAAGTGTGCAATCTCACCGTGTCGAGCGACTATGACCGATGCGCCGGGGAACTTTCTCTCATCCACATAACGCCGCATCCATTGATCAATACGTTTAAGTCGTGAAGCATCAAATCCCAAACGTTCTGCCCCCAACCGTTCTGCCACCAGTGGCTCTGCATCGTTTTTGAATTCCACTTTAGAACTTCCCTTCGAACTCAGTTGTTGAGATTTTGGCTTAGTTGTTATCAGATTTAGTTATTACCCTGATTATTTGGCCTAGTTATCGGCAAGGGTAGTATCTTCTTGTTTTAAGGCCTGTTGTGCGTTGCTGTCGGCACCGGATGGTAAAGGCGCAAGCGGACTTCGTACCCACTCTCTGATGTCAGTAAGAACGGTTTCAGCCTGTAGATCGCGCAACAGCATATGCCATCCATTTTCATACAGGGCTGCACGTTGAGGACCTGCAATACCATTGGGTAAGCTGTTCCAGACATCTCGTGTCGGCTCCCACGGAACGACTTCGTCCTTTTCGCCGTAGAGCAAAAGAGTGGGGAGGGTTAAGCTATTGGATGATCCGTAAGCGGCATCCATGAGATCTGTGAGACCATAAACACTGTCGATCCGCGTACTTTTGATCACGAGAGGGTCTCTGCCCAGGCCGATCAACATCGGAATGTTATCAGAGGCTTGAATTTTAAGCCCGCTACCAGTGAAGCTGGCCCAGGGGGTGGTGTGCGCAACCAGCCAAAGGGATGCCCTTTGGTAAAACGGCATGGTTTCTCTTGCCCATACCGCGGGAGCAGAGAGAATAACACCATCTGTATCTAGGCCTGTATTTAGTTTGTTATCAAGATCATTTTCTTCTTGAAGGGCAGCCATAACAACGGCACCACCCATACTGATTCCGACAGTGTAAAGTGGCGTATTGGGGTGGCGCGCCCGGAGCAACCTTAAGGCAGCACGGAGGTCGGCAGTCATCTGCTTGTGGCCCCCCCAGAGACCCGGAAGAGGGGCGGCACCAAACCCACGTTGATCATAGGCGTAAGTGGCAATTCCGGACTTTGCCCAAAAAGTTCCGGGGGTCTCGAACGCATTGGAGTAATCGTTAAATCCATGAAGGCCAAGGATTATGATTTCAGGTTTGCCTTCGGGTAGCCAGCTCTGCATTGGGAGAGAAAGGCCGTCGTCGGTGATGAAACTGTCACCCTTGAGCGCGGCGGCATCAACCTGGTCACCGAGAGGAGCAAGGCGAGGCGCACATGCCCCCAAAAAAACAAGTAATGCGACGGATAATACCAGCGCAAGAGACTTTTTCTTCTTTAATGAACCGGAAAAGATCTTCATTCACAAAACCTTATGTTATCCGGTTTGATTATTACGCTCTCAAAGCTGAGTAGCAAGTGGTGCTGGCCGTTACTTTTCTAAGTTGTGAGCACCGCGCGTTAATTGAAGGAAGATATCTTCGAGATCGCCCTGATCTGTCATGATGTCCGTTATCGTGAGATCTGCATCATTTGCGGCCTTGAGAATGTCGGCAAGCTGTCCGTCATCGGCTTTGTAGCTAAAGGTAATTTGCCGGGCTGATTTTTGCTCGACATGAAAGCGGGTAAAACTGTTGGGCAAATGATCGAGATCTTCAGCCAATGACAGCGTCAGTGTTTTGCTTTCAATACGGGCCAGCAGAGCCTGGGTGGTATCACAGGCGATGACCTGACCATGGTTGATAATCGCGATTTGATCACAAAGTTCTTCTGCTTCTTCGAGATAGTGCGTGGTCAATAAAATGGTCGTGCCCCGTTTGTTAAGCTCGCGGACATAGGCCCAAAGTTGTTGGCGCAGTTCAATGTCAACACCCGCAGTTGGTTCATCAAGAACCAAAACTGGGGGGCTGTGAACCATGGCTTTACCGACCATAAGTCGACGTTTCATGCCGCCAGAAAGACTTCTTGTGTAGGTCTTGGCTTTATCAGAAAGCCCCATGACTTCGAGAATTTCTTCACTGCGGCGTTCGCTTTTGGGGACACCGTAAAGGCCAGCCTGAAGTTCCAGCAACTCAAGCGGCGTGAAAAAGGGATCGAAGTTCAGTTCTTGAGGAACGACGCCGATAGACATACGTGCCGGGCGCATTTCCTCTTTGATATCGTGGCCCCAGATCTTTGCTGAACCACTTGTTTTGTTTACCAGCCCGGCAAGAATATTGATCAAAGTGGATTTTCCGGCACCATTTGGCCCGAGGAGGCCAAAAATACTGCCACGGGGAATCTTGAGATCAACAGAGCTTAGGGCCCGTTTTTCACTGGCATTTCCTGCTGCTTGGTAAACCTTTGTCAGGCCTTCAAGTTCAACGGCGTAAGCTGGCATGCCAGGGATATCCTTTTGCATTTGCGCGTCAGTTTCTTTTTTTGGTGAAGCGGGTGCGTAACTGTGGTCGTCAGGCATATTATTATATGTACTATTCGGTTTAACAAAAAAATGGATCAGTTACCGGAAAAAGGGGCTGGAAAATTTCCGGGCTGGACGGTAAAAGAAATTCAGCATCATTACATAGTGACTATTGTCTCAATAATAAAGACCCACATAATGGAACAACGGTAAACTTATAAAAGTTTTCCAATCGTTTCAGGGTAAAAAGTCAGGAAAGCGTCATGACCGTAAACGAAACCGAAGAGGTTGAAACCACTGTTGTAGCTTGTGATGGCGGAAGTGGCCCCAACGGTCATCCCCTTGTCTATCTCAACATGGAAGGCAAGAACGAGATTTCCTGCCCCTATTGCAGCAAACATTTTGTTTTAAAAGAAGGCGCAAGTGGCGGAAGTGGCCACTAAACCTTATCGGTGGATTGTTTCGACAAAATTTTGCTCGTGAATTCAAGAAGTCTCATACAGTTTTGTATGGGGCTTTTTTGTTTTTTTTTCTAGCGTATAATTAGTGACGATAAATTTGAAGGTATCCGAGATGAAGTTCAGGGCTGAGATCTTGAAAAATAGTCGACGTTGGATCGTCAATTATCTCTTTCTTGCAGGCATTATATTTGGCTTGCCTTGTTTTGGAACTATTTCATCTCAGGCACAGGATGAAACTGAAATCACAGCCCAGGAATTTATCGCCGGAAACATTTTACTGACGCTTTATCATGAAACCGGACATGCTCTGGTTTCTATCTATGATTTACCTGTTTTGGGAAGCGAAGAAGATGCGGTTGATGTCTTTTCCATCATCGCCCTTACGGAAGAGCTTAACCAGGGTGAATTGAGCCAAGAGCGTGAGACCAAACTGGATAATTATCTTTTTTCAACGGCTCTTTACTGGTTGTCCATGAGCGAGGAAGAAGATTTTGAAGATCAAGGGATTACTAGCGAGCATTCCCTGGATTCTGAGAGATTTTTACAACATCTTTGCATGGTTTACGGCTCTGACTTGGATTTTTATCAAGATTTACCCAAAGACTTTGACGTAGAAGATCTTGTAACTCCGGAGTGCGCGGAGCTTTATCAGTATAAGACAAACGCCTGGTATAAGGTTCTTGCTCCCCATTGGTTGGGTGATCGGTTTCGTGTTAAAAGAATAGAGGTTGTCGAGGACGAGCCTGACCCTCAATACAAAGGCTATCGGCAATGGCTCCATGTGCACGGTATTCTTGACGAATTTGAAACTTTCGTTGAAAAATCATTTCACCTACCAAAAAAAATAACTTTACGGCTCAAATCCTGTGGACAGGCAAATGCTTTTTGGGATCCCCAGGAGTTAGAGATCGTACTCTGTGATGAGCAGATCGCAGAATACAGCCATATCTATGATCAACTGTTGGAAACCGATGGCTAAGGGAGTTAACTCCCGGTCTAAAAATGTATCCTGAAATTGCGGCTTTGAATTACGGCCTTAAATTAGGAAGGAGCTTTTTGATTCTCGATCGATCGATGCTATAATGCGCTCGTATTTCAAAAGACGTCACCAAGGCGTTGGATAATGCCATGTGCAATATGAAAAGAGACGGAACTACCGTTCTTGAAAAGGTCAGGATAACTGGTGCTACGTTCTTTTTTTAGTAGTCGCAGACGTATAGAAAAACTCATTCCTGACTTGAAGGCCTATGCTGTTGCCCTTTGCGGGGATCGGGATCAAGCAGATGACCTTGTCCAAGAAGCAATTGCACGCGCACTTGAAGCCGATAAAGCTCTGAAAACATCAGAAGATTTACGGCCTTGGTTATTTCGAGTGCTTCGGAATTACTTTTTCGACGAACAAAGAAAAAAATCTGTACGCAGGGAATATTTTACCCAAGAAAAACGTTGGGTAAGTGAGAACCGTGAACAGTCGCTGGACCCTGAAGATATTCTGGCGATTAAAAATGCTTATGACACTTTATCGGCGAACCATCGTGAGGTACTGGCCTTGGTGGATATCTTGGGGATGCGTTACCAGGAAGTGGCGGATTTGCTGAATATATCTTCTGGTACTGTGATGAGTAGAATTAGCCGTGGGAGACAAGCTCTATTGAACAAGCTTGAAGAACCAAGACAAGACCCAAAACGAGATAATGTTTTAAAGTTTCCTCGGGAGAACCGTTAACAATGTCCGATAAGGAAACCCCTGATTGGGAAACATTAAATGCTTACGTGGATGGAGAACTCTCTCCGGAGAGAGAAGCGTGGGTGAAAGATGCCTGTAAGGATAATCCGAATATTACTTCAGAGATTGCCCGACTGGTTATTTTGAAAAAGGCGCTGGCAAGTAAACCTGTCCCCGTAAGCCGGAGTTGGGCCTATGGTATCCATAAATGGGAGGTTGTTGGTGGCGTTACTGTTACGGCGTTATTGCTCATGGTCTTTGTTGGGATGTCTCTACTTGGGGGGTATTCTCCTTCTTCTTTCCAGAATTGGGCTTTGGAAAAACATGAAAATTTGTCAGAACGCAGCTTTGTTGTGACAGATCTCAACCATAACCCTTTGATTGCGGCTTCGGTCAGTGGAACATTGCAGGCCCCGGATTTGACCGGAAGTAAATTGTACCTGGTGGATCTGACAATTCAGCCCTTTGGAGAAAAAGAAGGGATTGTAATGCACTACCGTGGCTTGAGAGGGTGTCGTGTCAGCTTCTTACTTGCACCTAAGGGAGTAGATAGTGACAGCATAAAAGAAGCGGCACTGCTTCAAGGAAAAGTGGTGTCAGATTTTTGGAGTGGTAGCCGTTTCAAATTTGGCCTACTGGCCACGGGTATGGATGAAAATCGCTTCAACTCGATTTTGAGTTACCTCAAGCTAAATGGAGAAAGAAATCTTCCGGTAACAAAAGAAGATCAACACGCTATGCGTCAGGTTTATGAAATCTCCAAGTCTTGCGTTTGATCCCACTAATAAGTCGAGATAAAAGCTGACCTAAGTAATTTGGCCAGCTTTTATTTGTAGTAGTCGCGACTTGATCTGACAGTTAACCGTTTTGTTGGCGTTATCTGTCA
>OJDH01000126.1_pt1 | contig 59788 bp, 46 predicted proteins | sample 1592761 | NCBI WGS metagenome assembly OJDH01 (sample SAMN05416855, study PRJEB24817) | seawater metagenome | isolation source: Sea water | place: Canada:Atlantic | collected 2013-11
AAATTTCATTCTCTACATAATTGCCCCACATTTAAGCATTACACTGCCCAACGTTACCTATTACTATTTTCTCAAAATCGATTGGAGGTCAGTTAATGAAAAAGACATGGGCATTTTGCTTAGGTGTGATCTGTTGTTTTACCCTAAGTGCGTGCGATGACTCAAATTTTGAGTTAGAACAGCAAACCCATATCAATGAGTTTGTTTTGAGTAGTTCAGCGATGGCGGATGGTGACAGCTTACCCACCATATATACCTGCGATGGCGACAGCCTTAGCCCACCCTTGACGTGGCACGGGGCTCCTGAAGCAACAAAATTCTATGCGTTGGTCATGCACCACGATGCACCAGAGGGAGTGCACTGGTATTGGACCCTATACGATATAAATGCTGATACAACCCAAATAAAGGCTGGGGAATCATTGGGCCAAGTAGGCAGTAATAGCGTGAATGACGTCGATGAGTACGCGCCACCATGCTCTAAGGGGCCAGGTAAAAAAAGCTATACATTTACCGTATACGCACTGTCTGCGCCTGTGGCTTTTAACAAGCAAACCAAAGTAGATAGAGCGACACTACTAGCTGCTATTGAGGGGACTACACTTGACTCCGCAAGCATGACGGTCACTTATCAGCGAAGCGCTAGCGATAATCAAGGTAAGGCCGAAGCCAAAAAAAAGCGCAATAACGTGCCTAATCAGTCACGTTCGACATCTAATATCGATTCGCCTCGTTGTGACGATATTAAGCACTCAGTGAATGATGCGGGGTTTGAGCAAAGTGTGACTGTTACGTGCGACGAAGACTATGCGTATGTGGCATCTACTACGTATCCTAGCCATGAGGTTATGACGGGGATTACAGGTACTAATGAGCAAATTCCGGTACCTGCTAAGGGGTATGCCGCGCCTATCAAACTCAATCCTGAAAAAGCGCAAAAATTGACGACGATTGATGCTGCTGTCGGTGTAGCGGTAAATGGCGTTCCAATATACGACTACTCTTCGCAAGGCGAGTTAGATGTAACTTCTTACGATTCAAAACATGACACTTTAGCCCTTGGACAATTAGATAATTGCGGCGGGCATGCTGGTCGTGGTGATGATTATCATTACCACGTGTCGCCTACTTGCATGATCAACACAATGAAAAACCAAGCAAGCGATGCCATCATTGGTTGGGCCTACGATGGCTACCCTTTATATGGGGATAAAAATCCAGATGGCAGTAACATTCCACAAGGGGCATTAGATGTATGTAACGGCCAAACTGACGAGAAGTTTGGTTATCGCTACCAAACTTCTGTGACACCGCCTTATATTATTCAATGTTTGGTGGGGGAAGTTGATACCAGCAAACTCCCCAGAGTCGCTCCCCTTAGTGGCGACACTCAAGGGATAAGAGCGGATCTGCGCCCACCCCCTGAAGGCGTTGAAAACTTAACACACAGCGTAGCTGAAGATGGCGGTCGTACTATGCGTTACTCGTACCAAGGTGAAGATTATTTCACTACTTACACACCGTCGGTTGACGGCGATAACTGCTACGACTTTAAACAGAAAACGATTAGTAATGGCGGTAAGGTTCAAACGGGTACATTTTGCAGAGGTTCACAATCAGCCGCGAGCCAACCATCAACAACCCGTGTTAATACTAACCCTGCAATCAATGGCGAACACAATTTAAAGCTAGAGGCATGGGCTGATAATTGGTTTGCAGCATATGTTGGTGAACAGCTACTTATTGAAGATTCTGTGTCGATTACCACGGAACGCTCGTTTAATGCAGAAAGCATCTCTTTTTCAGCCGACTACCCTATACAACTTAATTTGATCATCAAAGATTTTAAGCAAAACGACACAGGCTTAGAGTACATAGGGGCCAAAAACCAACAAATGGGAGACGGTGGTTTTATTATGCAATTAACAGATACCGACACAAATAACGTTGTCGCGGTCAGCAATAAAAGTTGGAAATGCGAAGTTCTGCATAAAGCACCGCTGAATAAGTTATGTGAAGACGAATCTAATCCTGTTGCAGGACAGGGATCTTGTACATTTATGTCTAAAGAAGCACCTAAAAATTGGCTACAAAGCGAGTTTGATGACACTAACTGGCCCCATGCTACCGAGCACAACTTTAGCGCTGTTGGGCCTAAAGATGGGTACGATGAAATAAATTGGGACAAGAATGCGCAATTTATATGGGGCGATGACCTTGAAACGGATAACACCCTAATTTGTAGAGCAACGATAGAACAACCACAGCACAGCGATGTAGGTAGCGATAAATAATGATTGTGAATTTTTTAAAACGAATACATTGGTCAATCTTGATATGTATGTTGATGAGTATCAGTTCAACAAGCGCACATTTTTTAAATGAGACTAGTGCGCAAGTCATTTTAAGAGATGGCCAGGTTGAAGTGAGGCTCATAACCGATATAGACCACTTAGTCTCGGTTTTACAAAACGAACAAGCTTGGCTAATGGGGGATATCGAGCAGGTCATGCCGACAAACTTAAGCAAGCTCGAGCAAGCGGATTTTGTAAAAAACACTTTAGCAAAAAATATGATTTTGGCTGTCAATCAGCAAGTGATAGCCTTTGAACGAGTCGTTGTTGAAACTAAAACTAGTGGCAGCTCTCATGGTGAAGAAATTGTTTTTCAAGCCAAGCATGATTTTACAAACGTGGATGATATTACACTTTCATTCCCCAAAAATTTAGGCTCTGTACACGCAAGTTTTGTCAAACCCCGATACCAATATCTTAGGGCCGGGGACACCGGACATGTGGTCTTTCATAACCGGTAGTTAATAGAAATACTCTGCCCCTAAAGTGTATCGACTAATTTATTTTTATTAGTAGATACGCGATTACACGCATTATAGGTGCCTACTCAATATGCAATATTGCGCAACATACTTTACATCATGAGTTTTAACATTTGGCAGCCAATGAAGTTAATTCATAAGTTCTTTTTAGCCTTTTTTATCACTAATATCATCCTAGTGGGACTCATGTTTATATTTATATACATGACCTTTTCGTCAGGATTCAATAATTATGTTGAGCAGGAAGAGAAAAAGCACGTAGCGAGTGTTAAACAGCAATTAACAGAATTTTATGTTGAATTAGGTAGTTGGCAACCCATTACTCAAAACACACAATTGTGGCGCTCAATTGTTGAACCTGAAAATGCATCTAGGGTACCTAATGCCAATAAACAAACTAGCAATAGCCAGCCCAAACAACCTACCGATAGCGCAAGTCCGTCTCTTGTGTGGATAAATCTTCCCGCAGGGGCACTTAAAACAGGGCAGCGCATAAGCTTATATGATCAGAATAAAACAGTCGTAATGGGTAGAGAATATTTAAATGACAACCCATCGGTTGAGCCCATTTTATTACAAGGAAAAATAATAGGTTGGATAGGTTTAGTACCTTCCCGATTGGTTCAAAGCAGTCCGGCAAAAGCGTTTTTAAGCGCCCAATTTCAGAATTACTTTATGATCACGTCATTCATTGTGTTATTGGCATTTATTATGGCTATTGCTGTGTCTAGGCATCTCATTAAACCCATAAAGAAAATCCTCGCCGGAACAAGTGAGTTAATCAAAGGTAACTTTACCAGCAGAATAACTGTGCTAAGTAAAGACGAACTCGGCACCTTATCCAACCACTACAATGAGTTAGCGTTTACATTGGGAAAAAACCAGCGATCGCGCTTTCAATGGGTTTCAGACACATCCCACGAGCTAAGAACGCCGCTCACCGTATTACGCTCTCATTTATTGGCCGTTCAAGACGGTGTATTTGTGGCTGACGAGAGTCGTATTCGTTTGCTGCTCAAACAAGTAGACAAATTAAATTGCATAGTCGATGACCTCGCCCAACTAGCTCACAGTGATACAGCGAATTTGACATACAAGGACTCCGACGTTGATTTAGTCTCTACCTTTACGCAAACGCTAGAAAACTATGCTGTACGATTTGAGCAGCGTGGCATAACAGTTGATAGTCATAACTTAAATAACGCTGGCAAATTTATCATTAGTGGAGATAAAGAGCGCCTTCAGCAGGTATTTACCAATTTATTAGAAAATACCTGTAGATACACTCATCAAGGCGGACAGCTAAACGTAAAAGTGGGCACCCTAGACCGTAAGGTTGTGCTTACTTTACAAGACTCGACGCCAGGCGTTTCGCCAAGTGACAAGCAAAGGTTATTCGAACGTTTTTATCGAGTTGAAAAATCTCGTAACCGCGATTTTGGTGGTTCTGGTTTGGGGTTAGCGTTGTGTGAACAAATAGTAGAAGCACATGACGGACATATCACATTGCACGACTCACCACTTGGTGGGCTGGAAGTTAAGATAACGTTTCCACTTATAGGTCGATAATAATGGCAGCGCAAAAAATACTTATTGTTGAAGACGAAGAAAATATTGCAGAAGTACTTATTGCTTACAGTAAACAACAAGGTTTCAGCACACATCATTTCAACAGCGGTATAGGCGTGACGAACTATGTGCTGCATAACCCTGTAGATTTAATTTTACTTGATTTGATGATCCCAGAAGTAGATGGCATACAGTTATGTAAGCAAATTAGGGCTTTTTCAAGCATACCTATCATTATGGTCACGGCGAAAAGCGCAGAAATAGACCGTTTATTAGGGTTAGAACTCGGTGCCGATGACTACATATGTAAACCCTTTAGCCCTAAGGAAGTCATGGCTAGAATAAAGGCCGTATTGAGAAGAGCAAACCCAAACCCAGGCCAAGTGATTACCCATTCAGGCTTTGTGTTAAACAAAGAGGGTTATGTAGCATCGCTTCACGGTAAAAATATTGCTTTCACAGCTGTGGAATTTAACATTTTCTTGTTGTTAATAAGTCATGTTGGGCGGGTGTTTAGCCGCGAGGATATTATCAAGCATGTTTATAACGACACGATTGATATCTCGGATCGTAACATTGATACACATATTAAAAATATTCGAAAAAAAATGACTGAGGTTGAAGTTGGGGTAAATCCAATTGTCGCAGTTTACAGTGTGGGTTATAAATTTGAATACCAAAGAGATATCTAAGGTAACGCTTGGACGATTTCTGCTCTATTTTCAGAGGGCTCAATGGCGTTACAGTCATCAGGTTATTTGCCGTTAGGTATTTTACCAGCAAGTCATCTCATAGAAACTTACTTGTAAGGTGACTACATAATTTCCAGAACGATATTGAGAATTAACCAACGAGCGAAGATATTGGTGTAGGTGGTAAGGATAAATCCATAAAAAAACCTGCAATTTTGCAGGTTTCTGTGTAATTAATGCTATTAAAAAACGCTGATTAACTTTTGCTCTTCTTCTTTTTAGCTTTCTTCTTCAATGGTATTCCAGCGGCTTTTTTCGCTCTGTTGCTGATCTTTCTTTTGGCTGGCGGCTTGGCTTCTTTATTTTTGGGGCGCAGCTCATCAATTACGCGTCGTTTAAGCGGCTGCTCGGTATAGCGTTCGATTTTCGGCACAATACCAATGTCGTGTGCTTCAACCAAAGAAATGGCCGTGCCTTTGTTGCCAGCGCGGCCTGTACGACCAATACGGTGGACATAAACGTCTGCGGTGCGCGGCATATCATAGTTAATAACATGACTGATGTTTTCAACATCAATACCACGGGCGGCAACGTCGGTGGCAATTAATATTTTGACTTCACCAGAGCGGAATTTGGCCATGGACAAGTTACGCTTATCTTGAGGCATTTCGCCCTGTAGCCAGCATACGGTAAACCCGTCTCGCTCTAGTATTTGCTTTAACTCGTTCAAACGGTCGCGGGTTTTAACAAACACCACGGCAGATTCCACTTGATGGGTCAGAATGTGTTTTAGCAGAGCATATTTATGCTTTGCATCATCGGCGATATGTAGCCATTGATGAATTTTGCCTTGCTCTTTACGACTAGATGCAGCCTCTAACTCAACGGGGTCGTTGAGTATGTCTTTGGCGAAACGGCTAATGCCAGCGCCTTCTAACGTGGCAGAAAACAACATGCTTTGCTTGCGCCAGCGGGCTTCAGCCGATATTTGATTAACGATAGAAGAAAAGCCCATGTCGAGCATGCGGTCAGCTTCATCTAAAATCAGGCACTCGATGTCACGACAATCAAAGCTTTCTTGTTCGATGTGCTCGAACAAACGCCCCGGTGTGGCCACCAATATATCGAGGTTTTTCTCAAAGGTATCACGATCGGTGCCGTAGTTAATGCCACCTGTGATCACGCCGCACACTATGTCTGTGTAACGACTTAACTCAAGTGCTTGGTTATAAACCTGCTGAGCTAATTCTCGGGTTGGGGTTAAAATCAAAATACGGGTCGAGCCAGGATGACGGCGCGGATAATCTAACAAGAATTGGCATACGGGCAATAGAAACGCCGCCGTTTTTCCGGTGCCGGTTGGGGCGGATGCGAGTATGTCTTTACCTTCCATCGCCGCTGGAATGACCAACTGTTGAATGCTGGTAGGTTCGCTGTAACCTAGATCGGCGACTGCGCGGCAAAGTTCATCATCTAATTCTAATTGCTCAAACATGGCGTTTATATGCTTCTTAACGTTGTACTTAATATTATGGAGCTACAATATTATGTAGCCCCCGAGATGTTATTTTAACTGCGTGCTTAAGCAACTGGATAACGCTGCTGTAAGCCTTGATATACCTGATCACTGTAATCTGGTAAGGCAATATCTAAGGCGTTTAACACGTCAACCAAGTGTTCGTTGTCTTCACGGCCGTTCCATAGTTTATGGTAGCTGCCTTCTTTGTAACCGTTGTCTTGACGGAAGAAGTTTAGAACATTTTTGCCCACATATTGACGATAAAGCTCGTCGGCATTCATTTCTGCCTGCTCAACAATTTTAATGAACAAAGGGACGTCAAAACGATTAGCGGCGCACAGGCCAGCCATTAACTGTAAATTATCCAGTATATCTAAACAGGTGAAATCATAGCTTTTACCGTCAAACATGACACTGCTGGTATTTGATGCAAGTTGCTGAGCAATAGTGCTCGACGATTGCACTATGTCACCGTCAAACTGAATGATGATTGACGATAGCGCGAAATGCCAAATATCGACCAATTCCATCTGTAACTGGGGCAAGTCTTTGTGTTGCGCCTTCCACCATTTCCAGCCGTGATGCTCAATACCTTCAACCGACTCGATCATGGCGGCGCGTAAATAGGCGTAATTTGCGCTAAGCCATTGTGGGTTAACTTTCTGGTTCATGCCGTCTTGCAGTGTCAGCATGGTGTTTAATTGAGTGGTGGATAACATGGTAAGCCTTGTGTGTTCTGTTTATCGTTTGGATGCTACAAAAGCGGACGACTATTATGCCACGTTTGCGGCAATAGCATGAATGCGTTTTTGTCTGAGTTGCTGTTTTATTTCCGCGCCTTTGTAACCTGCTTGCACTATTTCTTGTACGTTGACCTCTTTGGCGAGCAAATAGGCTTGCCAAATATAATCTGCGTTGGGGTAGGGGCGCTCTTCAAAGCCGGTTCGCCCTCTGGCATCCGCAGTGCAGGCCAACAATAAATCAGCAAAGCGCTCAGGTTTTCGCCACACGTCACATTTGTCTAAAAAATCATTAATCGTGGCGGCTTTGAGCTTAAACGCATGATGCACATGACTATGAAATTCACTCATTAATAACGCTAAATCACGACAGTCATTGGGTACTTTTAGCCGCTCACAAAGGGTGTTAATGGGCGCAAGGCCACGTTTTTCATGCCCGCGGTGTGATGGCCATTCTTGTGGTGGTGTTAAACCTTTGCCCAAGTCGTGCACTAATGCGGCAAAACGTACGCTGAGCTTATTAGACACCCTTACAGATTGTTCCAGTACCATCATGCTGTGAATGCCCGTATCAATTTCGGGATGCCATTTGGCTGGATTAGGAATGCCCCATAAGCAATCAAGCTCAGGAAACCAGACTTTTAAGGCGCCGCATTCGCGCAGGGTTTCAAAATATACTTGGGGGGTATCTTCAAGTAAGCTTTTTGCGGTTTCGACCCACACACGCTCAGGGCTTAAATGACTGAGCTCCCCCGATTGGGTTATGTTAGCCATTAAGGCTTTGGTTTCATTCGCTATGGTAAAGCCATAACTGGCATAGCGCGCCGCAAAACGTGCAACGCGTAACACGCGCAGCGGGTCTTCCTCAAACGCGTCAGACACATGGCGTAAAACGCGATTTTTAAGGTCTTTTTGGCCATTGAAAGGGTCGATAATATTGCCGTTGTCATCCATTGCCATGGCGTTTACGGTAAGGTCGCGGCGCAGTAAGTCCTGCTCAAGCGTGACATTGGTAGAGGTGTCGCACTCAAACCCGGCATAGCCTTGACCTATTTTACGCTCGGTGCGGGCTAGGGCGTATTCTTGCTGGGTTTTAGGGTGCAAAAATACTGGAAAGTCTTTACCCACTTGCTGAAAGCCCTTGTCCAGCATATCGGCTTCGCTGGCACCCACGACTACCCAGTCCTTATCTTTTACTGGTCGCTCGAGTAGCTTATCCCGTACTGCCCCACCCACTAAATATACTTGCATAGTCACCTTAAATTTGAGAATCGCCTTATTATGCCTGATTAATCAAAAGAGAAAAAATGTACTGAGTAAAAATACATCGAGTAAAAATGAGTCATCCACAAAAATTTGCTTAGCTATTGAATTTATTAGAAATACACAGGTCACAACCGCATAGCTTGGGCAACAAACATTCGGCTTATACTTAAGGCGTCTTACCTTTGACAAGCTGGCATGAAGCCGTTAGTTTATCTTTCGCTTATCCTCAATCGGCCACTAGAACCGCAGCTATGTATCTTAATTATTTCGGACTTTCAGATAATCCGTTTTCAATCGCACCTAATCCCGCGTACCTATATATGAGTCCAAGACACAAAGAAGCGCTTGCCCATTTGACCTTTGGGTTACGGGAAAGTGGGGGCTTTGTGATGTTAACCGGTGAGGTCGGTACGGGGAAAACCACTGTGTCGCGCAAGTTATTGCAACAGTTACCTGACAATACTCAGGTCGCCATGGTGCTTAACCCAACGCTCTCAGCCATTGAGTTACTGGCCACCATTTGCGACGAGCTAGGCATAGATTATCAGCACGAACGAGCGAGCCTAAAATACTTTACAGATTTGATCCTTAACAAGCTGGTGACTAATCACAATGCAGGCTTAAACACGATATTGATTGTGGATGAAGCCCAGCATTTATTACCTGAAGTGCTTGAGCAGTTACGTTTGTTGACCAACCTTGAGACCAACCGCGAAAAACTGCTTAAAGTGGTGTTAATCGGTCAGCCAGAATTACAGCAGTTGTTGAAACGAAACGAGCTGCGCCAATTAGCCCAGCGCATCACCGCCCGTTACCACTTGCTACCGCTCACATCAGGTGAAGTAAAAGCTTACATTCATCACAGATTAGGCGTAGCAAATGGCGATAGTAGTGTTTTTAGTGCGGGTGCACTAGGCGCTGTGTATCAGGTCACTGGCGGTATACCAAGGGTGATTAATTTACTGTGCGATAGAGCGTTAACGTTAACCTTTACTAAGCAAGCTCCCGTGGTACATACCCATATATTTTATGCAGCAGCAGAGCAAATTTTGGGCGCTGATGTAGTAGCACAGCGCAGAGGAAAGCAGCGTACATTAATACTCGCTGGTTTGTTTGTGCTGGCCTTCGGTTTAGGCTTTATGGGAGGCCATTGGTATGGATAATCTTATCAATATTGAGGCCTTACTACCTGGCATGGTGATAGTGAAGATCACGCAGCAAAACGGCCCTATCAAAATACGTAAGTCCGGTTTAGTGACCAGTATGGAAATGGTCACAGGGTTAGGGGAAATGGGTGTTCAGCAGGTTGAGATTGACCCTGCCCAAACCGTGGAGATTGACCGCCCCAAAGTGCAAAAATCACAAACGCAAAAATTACTTGAGAGTGATCGCGCCGGCGGCACTAAAGGTATTCATGGCGCTGATGCCGCGGTGTCAGATCAATTTAATCGCAGTCTGTTTTTACCGTCAGTACAGGCGTTACCTTCGCGTTGGCAGTACTATACCAAACCGTTATTGCAAGGCTTAGTGGTGGTCATCATTGGATTCGCATTGGGGTGGGGCGGAGCAATCGCCCCGTCATTGTTAGCCAAGCTCACCACTCCAGCGGCACAAGATGACGCCGCGATTGTTGAAGGTTCCGCTGGAGGCAGTCGAGAAAATGCTATTTCTGCAGTAAACGCAAATGGAGCCCTTGCTGATAATTTGCTAGGGAGCGAAACGGATCCAGGGGTAAATTTGCCGTCTGCGAATATCGGCGAAAAAGGGTTATCGGTTAAACCGAACAAGCCAGATGATGGTCAAACACGCGGTAACCAAAATGCAGTTAATGAATCAGTCGCAATGCCTGCTAACCAGCCGCATACCAATACTCAACTTGAGACAACATACCCCTCTGAACAGCGAGTAAATCCCAGACCTGAAGCACAGCCAGAGCCAAGCCCCAGAATATCGTCTGACTTATTAAAACGTTTCGAGAAGGCGATTACTGAATTGGACAAAGAGCCTGAACAGCCATTTGAAGCCACGCAAACAAAAAGTGAAGATACACCGCGTATCGATCAGTTGCCTGCATGGGTGTTAACGCAACTGCCGCCCATGGTTTTTACCACGCACATGTATGCCTCTTCAGCGCAAGATAGGTGGGTGAAGGTTAATAACATTAGGCTACAGGAAGGGGATATGATTGCACAGAAAGTGCGTATCGAGCATATAGAGCCCCAACATGTGATCCTGAATTATCAAGGGCAAACGTTCAGTATGTCGGCACTTAGCGAATGGTAAAAATATCATTCGCAAACGGGCTACACAACCGACCACCTTTATATCGGCCATGATTGTATGAATTGCATCAGGTAATATGCATAATGCGTCTATTACCTACTCGTCTTCTGCAAATAGGAATTTCAACCAGACATGGCTGCCAGGGAACCGCATTTTACCTTCGCTTTGAAAGCCTGCTTACTATTTTCTGTAATTAGTATTCTGCAAGTGGCATCTGCATTAGACAGCCCAAACCTCCCTCACGCTAATCAGGATGATTCGCTTGAGCCTAATGATGCTCGCGTTATATTTGCGGGCGAGCAGAGCGTTGCCCCTAAGCCTTATGAAGCGGTAAATAAGCGGATACGCTTAACAACGGGCCAAAGCTACTTCCCTTTTATATCAGCCAAGATGCCCCACGGAGGCTGGTCTCAAGCGCTTGTAACGCGCACGTTTGCTGAGATGGGACTCAATGTAGATATACACGTCTTGCCATGGAGCCGGGGAGAACGATGGACTACAGAGCAACGTTTTCTGGGGACATTCCCTTATGTCTATTCTGCTAAGCGGGCTAAAAAATACTATTTTTCTAAGCCTATCAATTTTATTCCAGTACGTTTCTATGTAAGTCAGGCATCGAATTTTACTGATGTACAACAATTGAAGAATAAACGTTTGTGCTTGCCTTACGGCTATTCAGCTGACTTCGTAAAAGACGGTGTAGTGGACAGCCTCAATTTAAAGATTAATCGCGTAGTTGATGGCGCCGCATGCATAGGCCATGTGCAGCGGGGGTGGAGTGATGCAGGGTTAACAAATGACTATGTTTCTGTGAATGAGGTCAATAATGACCGCTTAACAGACAGTAAGCTAGTTGTGCTTAAGAAAGATGTTGAGCAAGTGCCTTTGCATTTCATCATTTCAACGTCATACCCCGAGGCGCGAAAGTGGATGGACAAGTTCGATCGTGCGTTTCAAGGTTTGATTGAAAACGGCGCAAAAGCGGAAATTGATGACCAGTTTATCCAACTACTCGGCTTGAACTAGTCCTAGTTGTGTCACTTCTTTAATCCCCAAAGCGCTCATTTCACAACACTTTTAAACAGCTACATCTACAAAGTTGTATTTGAAAACGTTTTCTGTAAGGCATATAGGGGAGTTAACGTGTTTTATCGCACGGCGTTAAAATGGCTTGGTCATTTAGTATTCCTAACCCTCGAATGTAGAAAATCTCGGCTTTTTAGTCGGATTTTAATCAAAGGCAGATACGCTGCTCTTTACTCATTTATTAATGCATATAATCTTGACTTGACCGGATTTGCAGATACTAGCGCTATATTATTGACCCATAAAGCTTAATGTTTGAATGGTAATCATGCACACAGTGGCGAGGTAGCACCGTGGAATAAGCCAATTATTAGTGCAAGTCTGCCTGATAGGTGCGGCACTATAACCCTATGCAAGATTTCTTGAAAAATGTTTTCGTTTTCATCATTTTTCATTCGCCATGCTTTATATTTAAATATTTTCAGGTTAATTTGTTAACCTTTGTTTCATTGTTATTGCACTTAATGCCCGACTTACCGTCGTTATTGACACATGTTGCACTGTGCTCTACATATATTTTTAGCGCTGATTTATCTACTTTTATTAACATATTGACGTTTTAGGGATAGGCGGGTATACAAAATTTACTATTTTCATTGTCCATCTTTTCCCTTTGTTTATATGGTCTTTGTCAATATAGCCCCATCTTTGCGCCGAATTTGTCTTATTAGTCACCGATTTTGTGATACCCATGCTCGTCACATTTGTATTAATGTATTTGTAACATTTCATTAGCTTGATGGTGATGTTTGAAATTAAACGGCTTATCAACTAAAAATGTTGACGAATTGTTAAAATAAACCTAGCATTATGAAAACGTTTACATTGTCGGTTGAGCGAAACCCAATTAGGCAAATGCAAAACATAGATTTATGCCCTGAAGGTATTGATGTTACAGCGACCGCGTAACGTATTTTGGAAGGCCAACTTTCATTAATGAAAAATAAAAAAGTGGTCAAGAGCAGTACAGCTGACTTCCAACTTGTATGGTTTAGGTTAATTCCACTAATAGAAACACAAAGGACGCACAAAAATGAACACATATGCGAAATTTAATAAGTCCCTACTTACCAAGAGTATTTCAATATTGCTTGGCACGACGGTACTTGCTCCTGTGGTTGCAGTTGCTCAAGAAAGCGCGAATGACTTGGAGGTGATTCAAGTACGAGGCATGCGCTCTAGCATTCAAGAATCTATGGGGATCAAACGTGACTCTGCTGGTGTGGTCGATGCCATTTCTGCAGAAGACATAGGTAAGTTCCCTGATACTAACTTAGCGGAATCATTGCAACGCATCACAGGTATTTCTATTAGTCGGAGTAACGGTGAAGGAAGCCAGATTACGGCGCGTGGTTTTGGTCCCGACTTCAACATGGTGACGCTAAATGGCCGTGCCATGCCAGGTGCAGCAATTCCTGGAGGAGGGGGTACGCCAAATTCACGGGCATTTGATTTTGCTGATTTAGCATCTGAAAGCGTACGTGGCGTAGAAGTATATAAAACCGGTCGTGCAAGCATAGCAACAGGCGGTATCGGGGCCACCGTTAACATCAAAACAGCGCGCCCACTAGACGCACTTGAAAGCGGTTTTACCGGCTCTGTTGGCGCAAAAGCATTGATGGACACCACTAACCGTGTGGGTGACGACGTAACGCCTGAAGTGTCTGGGTTCTTTAATTTTGTTGATGACGACGGCATTTTTGGTGTGTCTTTATCTGCCAGTGTACAAGAGCGTGACAGCTCCGCAGTGGGTGCATTTGTTAATGAATGGCGTGTTAACCCTTACGAGGGAAGCATTCCACAAACACCTAACCAAACAGATCCTAATTTACCTGGCTTTAATGGACCTGCGGTGGTGGTAAACAATGGCCCAGCAGACGGTCAACTGTTTGCCATCCCAGCTGATTTACGTTACTCAATTGCTGATCGTGAACGTAAACGGACGAATGCGCAGCTTACGTTTCAATATGCCCCATCAGAAGATTTAACCGCAACCTTGGATTACACCTATTCAAAACAGGACTTATACGAGGCTCGCGCAGAGCAATCAATCTGGATGGATGATGGCTATTTCTCAGAGCTCACCTTTGATGATGAAGTGGTTAAAACCCCAATATTAATTGAACAAGAACGCCGTGACTTACTGCCGCGCGATTTGGGGTTAGCCATTCAGGAGCTAAACCAAGTCAATGAAAACAAATCTGTGGGCTTTAATGTTGAGTATCACGTTAACGACAGCTTAGTCATGTTCTTCGATGTACATGATTCATCAGCCGAAGGGCGCCCAGATGCGCCTTATGGTACTTGGACTAACCTAGGGTTAGGGGCCAATGTCAACCGTGGGCAAGGGGCTGATTTCTCTGGTGATTTCCCCATCATGACGGTAGATTTTGATGACGCTGCACGTGACAACTTAAACGGTAATGGCGTGCTTGACCAAGATGATGTAGGTACTGCAATTCTTGATATGAATTTTAATTCGCAGCGCACGGATATTACCCAATTCCGTCTAGACGGTGAGTACTCGTTTGACGATGGCGGTATTAATTTTGGTGTTGAGTCGCGCTCAATGGAAAGTACGTCATTGCAATCATTAACCAGACGTACTATGGGTAACTGGGGCATCGAAAACCCGGGAGAATTGCCAGCTGACTACTTAACGCCGTTTAGTTTTGCCGACGAGTTTGATGACTACAACACCAACGGCATTTTCAGCCAAGGTTTCACTGGTGATGTAGCACAGATTGGCGCATTTGCCGCGCAGGAATACGGCTTTGCATTTGCAGCCGACAACCCGTTCGCCACTAACCGCACAATTGAAGAAGACATATTCGCCGCTTATGTAGAGTTTGAATTAGACGGAGAATTAGGTGGTCGTCCGTACAATATTCTTGCGGGTGTTCGTTACGAAAGCACTGATTCTACATCGGTCGCTAACATCAGCTTGCCCAGTGCAATAGCGTGGGAGGGTAACAACGATTTTAATGTGCGCTTTGGCTCTGAGACTCAAGACGTGGCTGTCGATTCTGATTACGACCACATTTTACCCAGTATTGATTTTGATATTGAAGTGATGGAAGGCGTCAAGGCGCGTTTGTCTTACAGTAAGACCATTGCTCGCCCAACGTATAATAACTTAAGCGCGGCAGCCTCCGTGGGCACGCCAAGCGGTCCAACGCTAATCACCCAAGGCGCTACTGCAACAGCTAGCTCAGGTAACCCCTCTTTGGTGCCACTTGAGTCTGACAATATCGATTTATCCGTTGAATACTACTTTGAAGATACCAGTTATGTATCGTTAGGCTTCTACGATAAACGAGTGAAGAACTTTATTGGTAACGAGCAGGTGGAAGAAAGCGTATTCGGTCTACGTGACGCGACAGCTGGCCCGCGTGCAGAGGCTGCGGCCGCTGAACTAGAACGTATTGGACAACCGTTAACCGATACTAACTTGTTTAATATGGTGGCAGCCATGGAAAACAACATCGCTTATGATTCGTTAACCATAGAGCAATTCGAAGCCCAGTATGATGTGTTACCTAATGAAGATGACCCGTTCTTAACCTTTATTAATTCAAAACCAGTAAATAATAAAAGCGCCAATATTTACGGTTTCGAGCTGGCTGCTCAACACTTCTTCGGCGACACAGGCTTTGGTTTACAAGCCAACTACACCACAGTCAATGGTGATGTAAGTTACGATATCACTGCCAACCCTTCAGTAACGCAATTCGCGTTAGTGGGCTTAAGTGATACGGCAAACTTGGTGGCCATGTATGAGAACGATGGCTGGCAGGGCCGTATTGCTTACAACTGGCGTGATAAATTTTTGGACACCACAAGTCAATATGTGAATGAGCCGGGCTTTACCGAGTCTTACTCGCAAATCGATTTTAATGTGTCATATCAAGTGAATGATGATTTATCGGTATTCCTTGAAGGGATAAACATTACAGATGAGAACAGTCGCCGTCACGGCCGTACATCCGCTCAATTGTGGAACTTGGAACAACTTGGCGCACGGTACGCGTTAGGGGCTCGATATACGTTCTAATGTGTAACAAGTGTGTACCTGTAGGTCTGCCGAGTTAATCGGCATTTAAAGCCGCGATTTATCGCGGCTTGTTTTTTAGTTATATTGAAACAAGAGCTTTAAAAGAGAGCTTTGAACCAAACGTACTCAACCCAATTATATGGATGGCGAGGTTAGTCTTGAACAACGAGAAAAAGCAGAGCACCCAGAATGGGCAGAAACTACAAAGAGTACAAAAAGTGGTTATCGCAGGTGGTGGAACGGCAGGTTGGATGGCCGCTGCTTCGCTATCTAAATTACTCGGTAAGTCACTAGATGTAACCTTAGTAGAGTCAGACGAGATTGGCACTGTAGGGGTAGGCGAGGCCACTATTCCGCCCATTCGCACCCTACACAAACTGCTTAATATCGACGAGCAAGCATTTATGCGAGCCACCAATAGTACCTTTAAGCTTGGGATTGAATTTAATAACTGGGGACAAAAAGGCGACAGTTATATTCACTCTTTCGGTGTCACGGGAAAAGAGTGTTGGGCAGGGGAGTTCCATCATTTTTGGTTACGTGGGAAAGAACTGGGGATAGACATACCTTTCGGGGATTACTGCTATGAGCTTCAGGCTTCAAAGCAAGGGAAGTTTGCATTTTCTGCTAATGCGCCAATGAATTTTGCCTACCATTTAGATGCCACGCTATACGCTAAGTTTCTACGGGATTTTTGCACTGATTCGGTGACTCGAATCGAAGGTAAAATTCAACAGGTTAACAAACATCAAGAAAGTGGCTTCATTCAATCTTTGACACTTGAGTCAGGTCAAATTGTTGAGGGTGACTTTTTTATTGACTGCACCGGATTCAAAGGTCTGCTGATAGAAGAAGCCTTGCATACAGGCTACGAGGATTGGTCACACTGGTTACCGTGCGACAGTGCAGTTGCGGTGCAAACTCAGGCTAATTCTGATCCTCTGCCCTATACCCGGGCTACCGCCCATGAGTTTGGGTGGCAGTGGCGAATTCCGCTGCAGAGTCGCGTAGGCAATGGCATGGTATTCTGTAGCCGATACACGAGTGACGAACAGGCAAAAGCGACTTTGCTAGCTAACCTGGATGGTGTCCCCATTAACGAACCCAGAGTGATTAAGTTCAAGACAGGTCGCAGACGCAAGGGCTGGAACAAAAACTGTGTGGCGTTGGGGTTAGCCAGTGGGTTTGTAGAGCCGCTTGAGTCCACCAGCATTCATTTGATTATGACCGGCATCGTAAGATTAATGCGCTTGTTCCCCTTTGATGGTGTGCGCCAATCCACAATTGATGAATATAATGAAAAACTCACCAGCGAACTGCACAGTATTCGTGATTTTATTGTATTGCACTATAAGGTCACCACCCGCGATGACTCGCCTTTTTGGCAGCATTGCCAAAGCATGGAAGTGCCTGCATCTTTGGCACACAAAATTCGCCTATTTAAAGAAACGGGCAGGGTATTTTTAGATGATGGCGATATATTCCGCGTCGATTCTTGGACCCAAGTCATGTTAGGTCAAGGCCTTGAGCCAGAGCAGTATCACCGTATTGTGAATGAAATGAATAAGGATGAGTTAACGCGCTTTTTAGCCGGCATGCGTAGCGCAATAGAGCAAAGAGTTGCCCAACTGCCTAGCCACCAGCAGTTTATTCAGCGCTATTGCAAAGCGTCATAAACGCTAACAAGGCATAGTGATAGATAGACAGCAAACCGAACAAAAGAAAACATAAGGTAGTTGTTGCGTGTCACCCACTTAGATGGGGTAGTATAAATAGTATTGTGCTAAAACGTCGGTAACTGGCATGTCATGTTTAACTTTGGTAGTCACAAATGAGTAACCGCAGTATCAAAAATATCGTTGTCGTCGGTGGTGGTAGCGCAGGTTGGTTAACCGCTGGGATCATTGCCGCAGAGCATCAATGCGGCTTGCAGCAAAGCAAAATTAACGTCACCCTAATTGAATCACCCGATGTGAATATTATTGGCGTGGGGGAGGGAACTTGGCCTTCCATGCGTAACTCTTTGCAGCGCATGGGGATTAGCGAAACTGAATTTATTCGCCACTGCGGTGCCGCGTTTAAGCAGGGCTCGAAATTTGTCGGCTGGAAAAACGGTACAGACAATGACTTCTATTACCACCCCTTTGTGATCCCAAGTGGTTATGGTAAAGCAAATCAATACAGCGCATGGAAAACCTATGCCTCTGAGCATCCTTTTGCTGACGTGGTGTGTGCGCAAAGTCATATTTGTCAGGCGGGGTTAGCTCCAAAGCAAAACGCTACCCCTGAATATGCAGGGGTGCTCAATTATGGTTACCACCTTGATGCAGGCAAATTTGGGCAGTTAATCCAGCAGCACTGTGTGGCTAAGCTAGGTGTTCGCCATATTCAAGATCACGTTGAAGGTGTAATCAGTCACGATAATGGTGACATTAGAGCATTACAAACCCGTCAAAATGGTGAACTAGCCGGCGACTTATTCATAGATTGCACAGGGGCGCGTTCGTTATTACTTGGGCAGCATTTTAATGTGCCATTTATCGATAAAAGCGACGTGCTGTTTAACAACAGTGCAATGGCGCTGCACGTGCCATACACTAATGATGATGAGCCTATCGTCTCGGCGACAGTGTCTACTGCACAAGAGGCCGGATGGGTATGGGACATAGGCTTGCAAGACCGCCGCGGGGTAGGGTACACATATTCTAGCAAGCATGCTAACGATGAGCAGGCTCAGCGCACACTTAAAGCCTATGTGGCGCAGTCTATTGGGCCTGAACGTGCTAACGCGCTTGAAGCGCGAAAGATCAATTTCGAACCTGGCCACCGTAGTCATTTCTGGCATAAAAACTGTGTTGCGGTCGGCTTGTCAGCGGGATTCTTAGAGCCTCTAGAGGCATCTGCATTGGCATTGGTTGAGCTTTCTGCTACCGCCATTGCCGAAAACATGCCTGTTACTACAGAGCATATGCATATCATCCGGGATAATTTTAATCAGCGTTTTTTGTTGCACTGGGAAAACATAGTCGAATTTCTAAAGTTGCATTATGTATTAAGCGAGCGCAACGAGCCGTATTGGCAACAAATGCGTGCACCTGAATCTATATCACCACGGCTGAAAGCCTTACTCACGCAGTGGCGTTTTCAGCCACCTAACCGCAGTGACTTTGTGCAAAATGAAATCATGTTTCCTTCAGCCAGTTATCAATATGTCTTGTACGGTATGGGCTTTGAAACCTTGAATGATGTGTCCTCAAGGGAATTTGACACACCACAAAGCGCCGTCAAACATCTGCAGGAAAACCAACAACATGTGCGTAAGTTAATGGCTGGGTTGAAAAGCAATCGTCAGTTGCTCGAACATGTTAAGCACTATGGCTTTCAAAAAGTATAAGCGTTTGAATAAGGCCACAGTGCACAAGAGCCATCAGCATAAAAGGGCCTCCAGCGTAAAAAGTGCAGCACTGTGCTAATAACTCAAGTGGACAAAGAGCTAAAGCGTAGATAAGGCTCTAGTGTAACTAGCACTGCGACATCCAGATCAGGCCACAGGTTTCGTTAACTTGGCCTGTCATTCCTGTCAATCCTTTCAAGCATTCAACGCATTAACGCAAACCGCCACTGGCTTAGTGGAGGGAAATCATTACCTTTCAATATTTCAATATTTCAATATTCGCTTAAATGCTCGAATGAACAGCCATGTTCAAGAGCGTCTTGAGAAAAACACATAAAACTCTTGAAAACGTTTTCATTTGCATTTAACGTTAGGCTAACAATTGCCTAAGACTAGGTGTGTCACCACGTCAATCTTGTACTGTTGTTGCAAACGACAGTCGTCTCAATAGCACTGGAATAGGAATAATAATAATGCTTCAACCCAGCCAGTATCCCCTCAACAGCACACATAATTAATGAAAACCTTACCCTTACACGAGAAAATTGGCTACGCCATGGGGGACGCGGCTGCGAACTTGGTTTGGCGCGGCGCATTAGCTTACTTAGCTGTTTTCTATACCGATACGTTTGGTTTGGCAGCGTCTGCTGCGGCTATTTTGTTTTTAGTGGTGCGCCTGACCGATGGGGTAACAGACATCATCATGGGCATGATTGCCGATCGTACTCACACCCCCTGGGGCAAATTTCGGCCATGGATCTTATGGTCTACCCCTTTCCTAGGGGCGTTTATGGTGCTGTGCTTTACCACACCGAACTTCAGTGACACAGGTAAGTTGATATATGCCTATTTAACTTACATAGGTCTAACGTTGGCTTACACCGTTAATAACGTCCCGTATTCTGCTTTGATGGGCGTGATGACCGAAGACGATAAAGAGCGTACTAGCTTGTCCGGTTTTCGTTTTGCAGGCGCCTTCCTAGGGGGCTTGTTTGTGATGGGCTTTCTGCCCAGCTTGGTAGCCGTATTAGGTGGCGGTGACGACGTGCAAGGGTATCAGTACACCATGTATGTGTTCGCTGGCCTGTTAATGGCGCTTATGGTGATATCCGTAGCGACCACAAAAGAACGGGTGATGCCAATTGAACAAGTGCGCGGCAGCTTGCGCAGTGAGTTATGGGATTTAGCCAAACACTCTCCTTTTGTGCTTGTGCCGCTGCTTTCTATGAGCCTCTTCTTCTATTACCGCAATCTAGCGACTGGCATTATGTTCGTACTGGTTTTCGCAACCGCTGCGTGGTTAGTGCATCGGATGTTAAATTGCCCTCGAGGAAATGTGTCAGGCACTCAGCAAGACATGCTCGATTTGTTGACGAATCGGCCTTGGCTCATCTTGCTCGGGATGGGATTTCTCACCATGATGTTTAACGGCATTAAGTACAGCGTGATTGCTTATTACTTCAAGTACTTTGTGGGGGATGAGTTACTCACAGGCCAGTACTTTATCGCATTGTTGGTGGTGTCAATTTTAGGTGCGCTTTGCACTAGCTATCTGGCAAATAGACTCGGTCGTCGCAATTTATTTATTGCTGCCCTGCTTCTTAGTAGTGCCTTGACCTGTGGGTTTTATTGGCTGCCAGGGGAAGACATTGGCTACATATTTGTTCTTGGCTGTAGCGCTGAGTTTTTTGCCGCAATGATGCCAACCCTGTTCTTTAGCATGTTAGGTGATGCCGCTGATTATTCAGAATGGCGGAATGGTCGCCGGGCGACCGGCCTTGTGTATTCCGCAGGTACCTTTGTACAAAAAACCGGTAACGGTTTCGCAGGCGCGTTGGTGTTAGTTGTGTTGGCAGGCTACGGCTATGACGGTATGGATGCGAGCACGATTGAAGCTTCACTCCCTGGCATGCAACAACTTATGAGCTTTATTCCCGCAGCTTTTGGGTTAGCCGGAGCATTGCTGATGCTGTTTTATCCATTAACGGATAAAAAGCAACAGCTGATGAATACCCAGCTTATTGAGCGCAGAAATACCATTCAAACTAATCATCAATAGCGCTTTGGCCTTTAGGCAGCGTTTTTACCAAGAGAGAGTTTTCCCATGATCGAGCCATCCACTGATACCCTGAATACCGAATTGGGCTATTTTGATGATCAGCAAAAAGAATACGTTATTTCCACGCCGTTCACCCCAACCCCATGGATAAATTACTTAGGTAACGATGGGTTTTATGGATTAATTTCAAATACTGCTGGTGGCTATAGTTTTTATCAAGATCCCAAATTTCGCCGTTTAACGCGTTATCGCTATAACAGCGTGCCCGTCGATACGTCAGGCCGTTATTTTTACTTAAAATGCGATGATGAGATATGGTCTGCCTCGGGTCGTCCTGTGGCTAATCAGCCCGAAAAATACCAATGCCGACATGGTATGGGCTACAGCCGTTTTCTAGTGAATCACCAAGGGATCAATTCTGAACTTACCTGCTTTGTACCCTTAGGTGAAAAGGCTGAAGTGCATCGATTGACCCTTAAAAATGCAGGCGTTAGGCACCGAAAAATCAGTTTGTTTTCTTATATCGAATGGTGCCTGTGGAACGCCGAGGATGACGGCACTAATTTTCAACGGAATTTGTCTACTGGTGAGGTGGAAGTAGAAGATGGTGTTATTTATCACAAAACCGAATACCGAGAGCGCCGAGATCACTATGCATTTTACTCGGTTAATCAACCCATCAGCGGGTTTGATACCGACAGAGAGAGTTTTTTAGGGCCATATCGAGGTGTTGAAAAACCTTTATGTGTTGAACAAGGCCAGTCTACGAATTCTCATGCACATGGCTGGTCGCCTATTGCATCGCATCATGTAGAAGTTGAACTAGCACCCGGTGAAGAGCAAACACTAGTGTTTGTTTTGGGCTATTGCGAAGTGGAAAAATCTCAAAAATGGCAATCCCCAGGAGTCATCAATAAAACCCCGGCGCAAGAACTGATCAAGCGCTACGCCGATAATCATAGTGTGCAACAGGCCTTGGACAATTTGGCCACTCACTGGGATAAATTGTTGAGTAAGTTTCAAATTAATAGTCCAGATAGAAAATTCAACCGCTCACTTAATATTTGGAATCAATATCAGAACATGGTGACTTTTAATTTGTCACGCAGTGCTTCATTTTATGAATCAGGGATCGGGCGTGGCATGGGCTTTCGTGATTCAAATCAAGACACCATAGGATTTGCCCACATGGTGCCGGATAAGGTCAAAGAGCGAATTTTGGATCTCAGCGCGACGCAAAAATCAGATGGCTCGGCTTATCACCAGTACCAGCCTCTGACAAAAAAAGGTAACGCCAACATAGGTGGGAACTTTAACGATGATCCTATGTGGATGGTGTTATCAACGGTTAATTACATTAAAGAGACGGGGGATTTTTCAATCCTCACTGAAAAGGTGGGTTTTGACGGAGATGAATCAGGGGAACCAGATCATTTTGAACATTTGAAGCGAGCGTTCGAGCATGTGGTTAAAAACCTCGGACCCCATGGATTACCGTTAATTGGCCGGGCAGACTGGAATGATTGCTTAAACCTTAATTGTTTTTCTGAAGATCCAAACGAGTCCTATCAAACCACTCAGCGCGGCAAGTCTGACATTGCAGAGTCTTTGATGATCGCAGGGCAGTTTGTGCTTTACGGCCAAGATTTTGTGCAACTCTGCTTACAGCTAGGAAAGGCTGAATTGGCCCATTATGCACAAAAGCAAGTCGATGCAATGCGCGATGCTGTGCTTAAGCACGGGTGGGATGGCGAGTGGTTTCTTAGAGCCTACAATGCTAAGGGCGAAAAAATAGGTAGTCACGAAAATAAAGAAGGCCAAATATTTATCGAATCTCAAGGGTTCTGCGTTATGGCAGGGATTGGTATGCAAGATGGAAAGGCACGCCGAGCACTCGATTCTGTTGCAAAACGATTAGCCACGCCTCACGGCATTATGCTGAACCAGCCAGCGTTTAACGAGTACGACAAATATTTGGGGGAGATATCTTCATACCCCCCTGGTTATAAAGAAAACGCCGGAATATTTTGTCACAACAATCCGTGGATCATGGTGGCAGAAGCCATGCTAGGGCGGGGCGATAAAGCACTTGAATATTTTGCTAGTATTTCGCCCGCTTACTTGCAAGACGTTAAAAGTTTGCATAAAACAGAGCCTTATGTGTATAGCCAGATGATTGCTGGTAGTGATGCTGCTACGCCCGGGCAGGCTAAAAACTCATGGTTAACAGGCACCGCAGCTTGGTGCTATTACGCGGCGAGCCAGTTTATATTAGGCATTAAACCTGATTATGCGGGCTTAACGATAGTGCCTTGCATTCCTGCCGACTGGCCTAGTTTTGCTGTGTCGCGCCGTTTCAGAGATGCACATTATAGTATTGAGGTACGTAATCCCGATGGCCTTGGGTCAGGTAAGGTACAGCTAGAAATTGATGGTAAAAACGTGCAGGGCAATCTCATTGATTACAGTCAATTTAACGGCGAACACCACGTTATCGCGACTATCGTCTCTTAAACAGGGCGAATAGGCCGAAAAAAATAATAACAAACGCCTTCGCTGCATAAGCATCGAGGGCGTTTTATGACCTTTTGATTGCCTTTGTCCGTTTAAGAGCCAGTATAGGTATTGAATGCTTTTGTTCCCCACAAGGGAACGGTCGAAAGACTATGTTTAAAGCTGCCTGATGTCTCTTTTGTGGAGTAAGAAACATACATGAGGGTTTGACTGCGCGCGTCAAAAATTCTGCGGATTTTCATGCTTTTGAAAAACACACTTTTGGATTTTTTAAAAACGACATCTCCCGATTCTGACTTGTCGATTTGAGCAATCATTTCTGGGGTGATTTCCCCAGTTTGACGACAAGCAATAGAGCTATCTGATGGATCGGAAAAACTAAGATCGGCTTCTATGCTTGCCACATGACAAGTTACGCCACTGACAATGGGGTCTTGCAATATATTTAGCTTGATGTCTTTGGTGGTGAATAAGCCTAAGCTCACATCACCGACTTCGTTTGAATCACATGCACTTAACAAAAACATACTGCTGATGACGACCAGTATTTTATTCATATCTCACTCACTAAAGGTATTTCCCATAGTGTAATGGATTTTAAGGATGATAAAAATCTTATTAACGATCAGTAGGGGCGGGCCCTGTGCTTCGACGAACCATTAGTTTAAACGGTAGTTCAATATAACGACCTGGCTCTGACTTACCATCGAGTTGTTCAAGTAACAATTCGATACATGCCTTGCCTATTTCTTCTAACGGCTGATGAATGGTCGTTAGGGCCGGGGTCATTAATCTAGCGTAGCGAATATCATCAAATCCCATGATAGATATGTCTTGGGGAATGCGAAAACCATTCTCTTGTAAGACACTCATGGCGCCGATGGCCATATCATCACTGAAGCAAAAGACAGCGGTGGGCCTTAAGCGTAATTTAAGTAACTGCTCCATAGCGCCAATGCCTGAATCTAAGCCGTAATCTCCGCGAATAACTAATTGCTCATCTATCTTGATGCCAGCGTCGTTAAGCGCTGCTTGATAACCTTCTAAGCGCTCGAGCGTGCTAGGAGTGTCCCGAGGGCCCATGACGGCAGCAATACGCTTGTGACCAAGGCTTAAAAGATGTTCAACTGCTGTACGAGCGCCTGCTATATTATCAATCATGACTTTGCTAATGCCTTCGATAGGAATTGACTCACAGGAGTTGACGATAGGAGGCAGTTGTTTGGCCGCAGGCTGATTTTCATTGAGATTAAATGGCATGTGAAAGGTAAACAAGAGTACACCGTCTGCTTGGCCTGATTGCGCCATATTCGCATAGTGCTTTTCACGCTCAGGTAAGCCTTGGGTGTCGCCCAACAAGATAGAATAACCGGCTTTTTGCGCTTCACTTTCAATCGCACGAATGATTCCAGCATTAACTTGATTGGTGATGTCCGGCATGACAACAATAATATTGCCACTTTTTTGTGTGCGGAGATTTGCGCCGAATCGACTTGGTGTGTACCCACCTTCTTCCACGGCCTTCATGACTTTTTTGCGGGTTTCTTCACTGACAATATCGGGATTGCGAAGTGTACGCGACACTGTTGCTGGGGATACCCCAGAAATAGCTGCAATGTCCTTAATGCCTAACTTAGCCAAAAAATTCTCTCTTGTTCGATAGCCGTGATTACCCATAGGTTAGCCGCAGAAAACCACCCTGTAAACGTTTTCAAATTGTCTTGATCTAAATGCAAAAGTGTCAACTTAAAAAACTAATACGAATCAGTAGGTTATATTCTTATTGTAATGAATGATGTTAGCGATTAATGAAAGAAAAAAGGTTTTTCATTTGTATGATAATTATGCGCAGGGTGCGTAGCCACGCATAATACATGGCTACGCTGTGATTATTGATAGGTACGGGTACCTAGTACTGCCAAGCTGGTTGTTGGTCTTCAAATGCTTTAATTTTGGCATCAAGCTCTAAGGTTTGACCAATGGCGTCTAACCCCTTAATCAAATTGTTTTTATGATGAGGGGCGATGTCAAAGCCTATCACTTGATCATTAAAGCGCACTTGTTGTTGGGGTAAATCTACCACAACCTGACATGCTGGATCTTGTGCTACAGCCTCAAAGAGGGCGTCAATTTGCGCGCTTTCAAGTTGCACTGGTAACAGACTGTTATTGATGCAGTTACCGTAAAAAATATCAGCAAAGCTGGTAGCGATAACAACTTTAAAGCCGTAATCATCAAGGGACCAAGGCGCATGTTCGCGGCTCGAACCACAACCAAAGTTTTCACGGGTTAGCAGAATACTGGCGCCTTCGTGCTCTGGTTTATTTAACACAAAATCAGGGTTTGGCTCTTGTTCGTGAAGATCCAAGTAACGCCAGTCATGGAATAAGTGCTTTCCGTAACCGCTTTTTGTCACTGACGTTAAAAACTGCTTAGGAATGATTTGGTCAGTATCGACATTGGCTTGATTTAACGGCGCCACATGACCGATATGAACGCTGATGCCAGCATTGGCTGGGCTAGATTGATTGCTCATGGTTATTCCTAATAATTAATCGTTGGCAATGAAGTCACGGGTATCGGCGAAACGACCGGCTAATGCTGCTGCTGCGGCCATTGCAGGGCTAACCAAGTGCGTACGCGCACCTCGGCCTTGGCGACCCTCAAAGTTACGGTTGCTGGTAGAGGCACAGCGATCGCCTTGGCTTAGAATGTCATCATTCATGCCTAGGCACATTGAACAACCAGGTAAGCGCCACTCAAAACCCGCATCGAGAAAGATTTTATCTAGCTGCTCGGCTTCTGCTTGTGCTTTAACTGCCACAGAACCTGGTACGACAATAGCAGTGACGTTCTGTGCAACTTTACCTTGCTTAGCAATCGCGGCGGCCGCGCGCATATCTTCAATACGGCCATTGGTGCATGAGCCGATGAAAACGTGATTTACGGTTAAATCCGCTAATTTTTGACCTGCTTGTATATCCATGTATTTCAACGCTTTCACGGCTGAATCACGATCGATAGGGTCGCTAAAATCTTCTGGCGCTGGAATAGGCTGATTGACCCCAATCACTTGGCCTGGGTTTGTGCCCCAAGTCACTTGCGGTGCGATGTCTTTAGCGGCAAGTTCTACCACAATATCAAATTTGGCATCTGCATCTGATTTAAGCGTTTTCCAGTAGGCAACAGCGGCATCCCAGTCTGCGCCTTTGGGCGCGTATTCACGGCCTTCAAGGTAGTCAAACGTAGTTTGGTCAGGGGCGATTAAGCCAGCCTTTGCACCGGCTTCTATGCTCATGTTGCACACGGTCATGCGCTCTTCCATGCTTAAACCTTCAATGGTGTCACCGCAATATTCGATAACGCACCCTGTGGCACCGGCATGACCAATTTTACCAATGATGGCTAAGATGATGTCTTTTGCCGTTACGCCAAGTGGGCGAGCGCCACTGACCTTCACTTGCATGCACTTACCTTTACTCTGCTTAAGGGTTTGGGTAGCAAATACATGCTCAACTTGCGACGTTCCAATACCAAAGGCAAGTGCGCCAAAAGCACCGTGGGTTGCTGTGTGTGAATCGCCACAAACTACCGTCATTCCTGGTTTGATTAGGCCAAGCTCAGGGCCCATAACATGCACAATACCTTGCTTTTGATGACCGACAGGGAATAACTGAATACCGTTAGCTTCGCAATTGTCAGCCAAGGTTTGAAGCTGTAGTTTATTCGCTGGGCCGCACGCATCTATGGCGAGAGAGCGCGTTGATATGCTGTGATCCATGGTGGCAAAGGTCAGATCAGGGCGACGAACTTCACGTCCTTTTTGCGTTAAACCATCGAACGCTTGAGGTGAGGTAACTTCATGGATTAAATGGCGATCGATATACAATAATGCATCGTCGCCGATTTCATCGACAATATGGGCCTGAAATATTTTGTCGTATAAGGTGGTACTCATCTGGTCTTTCCTTTATGCGTTTGCGCTGGCGATAATATTAGCTATGTAGTCACCTACTTCACTGGTCGATTTGGCTTGGTCGCGGTTTTCAGGGCTAAGTAGCTCACCGGTTAATATGCCATCTGCCAGCGTTTTTAACACGGCAGCATCAATTGCATCTGCAGCGTCTGTTAGATTTAAGCTGAATCGCAATAGCATAGATGCTGATAAAATCTGTGCGATGGGGTTAGCAATGCCTTTGCCTGCGATGTCTGGTGCTGAGCCGCCTGCAGGCTCATACAAACCAAAGTTTTCGCTGTTAATGCTAGCTGATGGCAATAAGCCCATTGAGCCTGTGATCATGGCGCACTCATCTGAGATAATATCCCCGAACAAGTTTGAACATAGCATCACATCGAAGTCGCCCGGGTAACGCAATAATTGCATGGTCGCGTTGTCAATGTAGATGTGCTCTAGCGTCACGTCTGGGTAGTCTTTAGCGACTTCTTCGGTGACTTCGCGCCATAAACGACTGCACACTAATACGTTAGCTTTATCAACCGATGTGACTTTTTTGCCACGTTTTTGTGCGGCTTCAAATGCACTGATAGCAATACGGCGAATTTCTTTTTTGCTGTAACGCATGGTGTCATAAGCGAATTGTTCTTCGCCTTCACCTTCGATGCCCTTTGGCTGACCAAAATAAATACCACTGGTCAATTCGCGTACAACAAGGACATCAAAACCGCTGGCGGCAATATCTGCGCGCAGAGGAGATAAAGACTCTAGACCCGGGTAGATTTTCGCTGGGCGTAAGTTACTGAACAAATCAAAGTGACCACGCAAAGCCAACAGGGCTGCACGTTCAGGGCGCTCCTCTAACGGTAGGCTGTCCCATTTTGGACCGCCAATGGAGCCAAACAAAATGGCTTGAGCATCTTCACAGCCTTTTAGCGTTGCCTCAGGTAGGGCTTTACCGTGATTGTCGATGGCGATTCCGCCAACATCGAATTCATTCAGAGTAAACGTAAGATTAAATTTCTGCTCTACAACTGATAATACTTTCTTCGCTTCTTGCATGACCTCTGGGCCAATGCCATCTCCCGCTAATACGGCAATGTTATAATTCGACATGTGCTACTTAAACTCCGGCAGTTTGTGTTTGTTGCTTTTTCTGGTGATCGATTTGATCGGCTAAATGGGTGTTATTCAATACGTGGATCAGGGCTTTAACGCCTGACTCAACGATATCTGTGGCTAGACCAATACCGTTAAATCGACGACCATTATATTCCACAATAACGCTAACTTGAGCGAGGGCATCAGCGCCTTCTCCTTTTGAATCAAGCTTGAAGTCGACTATTTCAAGTTGTTCATGCCCTAGTACTTTAATGATTGCTTTGTAAGCGGCATCTACTGGGCCATTGCCTGTACAAGACTCAATGATTTCTTCGTCACCCACTTGTAACTTCACCGTCGCGCTCGGGATGATCTCTTTGCCCGAACTGGCTTGTAGATAAAGTAGCTTGTAGTGTTCGTCAGCAGGTTTTTGCTTATCGAAAAACAACAAGGCTTCAAGATCGTAATCGAAGACTTGGCCTTTCTTATCCGCTAATTTTACAAATGAGGCGTACAAAGTATCGAGGTCGTAATCTTCGGCTTTATAGCCTAGCTCTTCAAGACGGTGCTTGATGACGTGACGACCCGAACGAGAGGTTAGGTTTAAGTTGTTTTTATTTATCCCGACACTCTCAGGGGTCATTATCTCATAAGTATTTTGCGCTTTTAAGACGCCATCTTGGTGAATCCCCGAAGAATGACTAAAAGCATTGGCACCAACAATCGCTTTATTTGATTGTACTGGCATATTGCATAATTGGCTGACTAGCTTTGAGGTACGAGATATTTCTTGGCTACGAATGTTGGTATTCATACCTAACATGGCTTGGCGGGTCTGCAGAATCATGGCGATTTCTTCTAGCGAGCAATTACCGGCCCGTTCACCAATACCGTTAATAGTACATTCGATTTGACGAGCGCCATACTCAACCGCGACTAACGAGTTGGCAACCGCTAGGCCTAAATCGTTGTGACAATGCACAGAAATGGTTGCTTTATCGATATTGGGTACGCGATTAAATAAGTTTTGAATAATGCCACCAAACTCGGTTGGGGTGGTGTAGCCAACGGTGTCAGGAATATTAACCGTCGTCGCGCCAGCGTTAATCGCTGACTCAACCATGCGGCACAAGTAATCAATTGGCGTTCGGCCCGCATCTTCACAAGAAAACTCAATATCGTCAGTGTAGCGCCCAGCGTGCTTAATCGCTTTAACGGCCATTTCGACGACTTCGTCTTGAGATTTACGTAACTTGTTGGCTACGTGGATATCTGAGGTGGCAATGAAAGTGTGTATTCTGAAATTGTCGGCAACGCTTAATGCCTCGCCGCAGGCATCTATGTCTTTTTCCAAGGCGCGAGATAAGCCGCAGACCGTGGCATTTTTCACTTCTTGTGCGATGCTGCGAACTGAGCGAAAGTCGCCAGGGGAGGAAACCGGAAAGCCCGCTTCGATGATGTCCACACCAAGTCGTTCCAGCGCTAAGGCAATTTGTAGTTTTTCTTTCATACTCAAACTGGCTGCTAGCGCTTGTTCGCCATCACGTAATGTGGTGTCGAATATTTTGACTTGGTTGGACATGTGTTTTCCTCTTTGAATGATCTGCGCTTGTTAAGGCGCTTAAACGAAAAAACCCGTGCTGCTAAGCACGGGTTTTTAGTTATTGTTTGCGTTTCGCTTACAACCTACCCGTGCAGTCTTGCTGCCAGCAGAAGTAGAGTTGATAGTAGTAATGATGTCATTATTATAAGCTCGAAACGTCAGTGCGGTATTTGTAACTCTTTGCGGCTTATGCGTCAACCTTAGTTAACAAATTGGCATAGAACAAAATTGCATATAAGTTTGATTTCTATAGGAATACAGGCTAATCCGACCAGATTATCAAATAGACTTAGCTTCATAGCTTTTCTCAGCGGAAGTTTTTCCAGTTGATACTGCCCGATAAAAGTAACTCGCGCAGTGTTAAGGTGCGAGGTTGACTGCGACCCTTATGATTCCATGTGTGGCCACAACATGCGGCGATAAATACGGCTTTGCTAGGCCGCAATAGAAGCTGTTGGCAGCTTGCAGTGTTAGAAGAGTTTGTTGTGAGGCTCCCTGACGCCGCATAGCCAGCTTGGTCTGCGTTTACGCTCGTTCCATCCATATTGAACCATCCGCATTTATTACTATGTAAGCGCTGGTTGTCAGTATCGATTCGGTCAATGGAATCAAGCTCTAGGTGCTCGCCATTCAAATCGCTTATATAAATAGCGACAGGTAGGCCAGAACGGGCATATAGAGTAAACCATGATTCAGTTTTGCCGGCGTCGTGTTTTTTAGCAATGCAATTAGCGCTTTGTTTGGCTTGCCAACTGGCATTGTGTACATCAACTAATAGCGGGCCGTTATGATGAATAAAGTGATAGGCGGCGCGTTTAATATGATGGCGTAAACCACCAAGCTTGCGCTGTAGTAAACTAATGTTAGTAAAAGGGTGTTGCGCTAAGGTCATTAGCTCACGCTCATAAAGCGCGTTGCAAATTTCAGCAAAATGAGTCTGCTGATGTGAGTCAGTGAATATATTTACTTGGGGCTGCGCGGGAGGCGTGACCATAATAAATGAGGGGCAGCATCTGCTGCCCACTTACATCTAAAAGCCCTAATAAAAGCTAGGGCGCTTCAGATATAGGTCTTATTGACCCTTTATTTCTTTACGTCCACCGTATGTTGCTGCGTCACCTAGTGCTTCTTCAATACGCAATAGTTGATTGTACTTAGCAACACGGTCAGAACGACACAATGAACCTGTTTTGATTTGACCAGCAGCAGTACCCACCGCTAGATCAGCGATAGTGGCATCTTCAGTTTCGCCACTACGGTGAGAAATAACCGCTGTGAAGCCTGCATCCTGTGCCATACGAATCGCTTCAAGCGTTTCCGTTAATGAACCGATTTGGTTGAACTTGATTAGAATCGAATTCGCTACACCGTTATCGATACCGCGTTTAAGAATTTTGGTGTTAGTTACAAACAAGTCATCGCCAACAAGCTGTACTTTATCGCCGATTTTCTTGGTCAAACTTGCCCAACCGTCCCAATCGCTTTCGTCAAGACCATCTTCGATTGAAATGATAGGGTATTTAGCTGCAAGGTCAGCTAGGTAGTCACCGAAGGTTTCTGAGTCAAATACTTTGCCTTCGCCTTTAAGATCATATTTGCCATCTACGTAAAACTCAGATGATGCACAATCTAGGGCAAGAGTTACGTCCTTATTCATTTCGTAGCCGGCATTTTCTACCGCTTGAATAATGACTTTTAGGGCTTCTTCGTTAGAGGCTAGATTAGGGGCAAAACCACCTTCGTCGCCTACTGCGGTGCTTAAGCCTTTAGCAGATAATACTTTTTTCAAGCTATGGAATATTTCAGCACCCATGCGCAATGCTTCACGGAAGTTAGGCGCGCCTACTGGCTGAACCATAAATTCTTGAATATCAACGTTGTTATCAGCATGCTCGCCACCGTTGATGATGTTCATCATAGGGACTGGCATTGAATATTTGCCTGGTGTGCCGTTAAGCTCAGATATGTGCTGATACAAAGGAATTTGCTTATCAAGGGCTGCTGCTTTAGCGACAGCAAGTGATACTGCTAGGATAGCGTTGGCACCAAATTTTTCTTTGTTTTCAGTACCGTCTAAGTCGATCATGATTTGGTCGACTTTCTTTTGATCAAATGCACTGTTGCCTAACAAGGCTGGGGCGATATCTTCATTGATCGCGGCGACTGCTTTAAGTACGCCTTTGCCTAAATAACGGCTTTTATCACCATCGCGTAATTCTAACGCTTCACGAGAGCCGGTAGATGCACCAGAAGGAGCGGTAGCTCTGCCCATTACGCCTGACTCTAAATATACATCTGCCTCTACAGTGGGGTTACCACGAGAGTCCATGATTTCACGACCAATGATTTTACTGATATTTGACATAGTTGTTGCCTTGTTTATAAAAATTTATCGTTTATCTGCGAGCAGACATTCTGAGTTTTCAATCGTTACTCTGCCAAGTTTTTACGCGGGGCACTCGAGGCCCCAACGTTAACTGGCTCTAATTATTATTTTTATAATATTCGCCCGCAGCTTTAACAAACCCTTCAAACAAAGGGTGACCGTCACGGGGTGTAGAGTTAAATTCAGGGTGGAACTGACCTGCTACGAACCAAGGATGATCGCCTAATTCAATTACTTCTACTAGACGTTTATCAGTAGACAGACCAGTTACTTTTAATCCTGATGCTTCTAATTTATCACGTAAATTGTTGTTCACTTCATAGCGGTGACGGTGGCGTTCGTATATTTCTGCTGAACCATACAAATCGTGCACTTTGCTGCCCGGAATGAGATGGCAAAGTTGGCTACCTAAACGCATTGTGCCACCTAAATCTGACGCCTCAGAGCGCTGTGCTGTGCTGCCATCTGCGTCTAACCATTCGGTTATCAAACCCACAACAGGATACGGTGTTTGTGGATCGAATTCAGAACTATTGGCGTTTTCCATGCCTGCAACATTTCGGGCGAATTCAATAATCGCCACTTGCATACCCAAACAGATCCCTAAATAAGGCACTTTTTGTTCACGGGCGTACTTGGCCGCAGCAATTTTACCTTCAATGCCGCGCTCTCCGAAACCACCAGGCACTAGGATAGCATCAAGCCCATGAAGGATTTGCTCGCCTTTGCTTTCGATGTCTTGTGAATCGACATAGCGAATGTTAACCGTTAAGCGATTTTTTAAACCTGCATGTTTTAAGGCTTCGTTAACTGATTTATACGCATCAGGTAACTCAACGTATTTACCTACCATACCGATAGTGACTTCGCCGACAGGGTTTGACTCAGCGTAGAGTACTTGTTCCCACTCGGTTAAATCCGCTTCTGGGCACTCTAAGCCAAAGCGCTGTACGACGAGTTCATCCATACCTTGCGCTTTTAACGCGGCAGGAATTTTATAAATACTGTTAGCATCTTTTAACGAGATAACGGCTTTATCTGCGACGTTAGTGAACAGGGCAATTTTAGAGCGCTCGTTTGACGGTAGCGCGTTTTCTGAACGGCAAACCAAAATATCAGGCTGAATACCAATAGAACGCAACTCTTTAACTGAGTGTTGAGTTGGTTTGGTTTTTACTTCGCCAGATACCGCGATATACGGAACCAAGGTTAAATGCATGTACATAGCGTGGTCACGGCCAACTTCAGTACCCAGCTGGCGTATCGCTTCTAGAAACGGCTGCGACTCGATATCACCCACTGTACCGCCAATTTCAACGATGGCTACATCTACGCCTTCAGCGCCAGCAATAATGCGGCGTTTTATTTCGTTAGTAATATGTGGGATCACCTGAATGGTGGCGCCTAAGTAGTCACCGCGACGTTCGCGTTTGATGACTTCTTCGTACACACGGCCAGTGGTAAAATTATTTCTCTTGGTCATGCGGGTACGAATAAAGCGCTCGTAGTGGCCTAAGTCTAAGTCTGTTTCAGCGCCGTCGTCGGTGACAAACACTTCACCGTGCTGAATAGGACTCATAGTGCCAGGGTCGACGTTAATGTATGGGTCGAGCTTGAGCATGGTCACATTTAGACCACGTGCTTCAAGAATAGCAGCGAGCGATGCAGCAGCAATGCCTTTACCAAGTGATGATACGACACCACCTGTGACGAAAATATAGTTTGTCATGAGTACCCTAAGGCGTTGGAGTTGAATGAGATTCTTTAATACTGGAGTAGTCTAGCTGCCTTTAAATAGGCGTGACATTATTCAGTACCGGACGGCGCAATAGTATACTCAAACGCAGGCCTACAGACAATTGAAAACCGCTTCAGCTTTGCAAAAAATATACGGAAAATGAAATTTTATTGGTTTACACTACTGAGCAAATAGTAAAAGGATCAGCTTTATGGATAAATTGCGTCCCATTTTGGTTGTTGATGACGTTGAAGCCATCTGCACCTTTATATGCACTGTGTTACAAGGGAATGGATATGTGCATGTTGATACTGCTCACGATTCAGCAGAAGTCATGTCTAGGGTTTGTCGTAAAGACTACCAATTGATTCTGATGGATATCAAATTACCTAAAGTGGATGGCTTGGAATTATTAAGCATTCTCCACGATGAAATACCTGACGCAAAAATAGTCATGTGCTCCGCTGATACATCAGAAGAAACCGTTAATCTAGCATACGAAATTGGGGCAGTGGGTTTTTTGGAAAAGCCTGTTACACCCATGAGTTTGTTGAGTTTAATGGAGCGACTCTAGGGCGTGGTAAACTTTGCTGTAAAAATAAACAGCAAAGTTCAGAACGCCCGAGGGGGAATAGTCATTTCCCCTTGCAAAGATGTTTATTTATCGAACCAATTTTTTTAGTTGGTACAAGTAATCAAGTGCCTGTTTAGGTGTTAAATCATCGGGCTGAATACTGTGCAGTAAGTCTTCGGCTTCGCTCGTCTGATTGAGCAAGTCTAGCTGCGTTTCTACTTTTTCTGTCGCATGGGCTGTATTGACTGGCGTGGTTTCCTGTTGACTTGGATTGGAATTAGCACCGGTTTCAAGTTCATGTAATTTGCGTTTGGCAGCTTGTACCACTAATTTCGGCACGCCTGCGAGTTGGGCTACTTGCAAACCATAGCTTTTATTGGCGGCCCCATCTTGCACTGCGTGCATAAAACGAATGCTTTCACCGTGCTCAACGGCATCTAAATGCACATTGGCTAACTCTGGCAATGCATCCGCTAGCCTCGTTAATTCGAAGTAATGGGTAGCAAATAAGGTGAAAGACTGCAGCTTGGTCGCTAAATACTCAGCGCAGGCCCACGCTAAAGAAAGGCCATCATAGGTACTGGTACCTCTGCCTATCTCATCCATTAACACCAAGCTATTCGCCGTGGCATTGTTCAAAATGTTGGCGGTTTCGGTCATTTCAACCATGAAGGTGGAGCGGCCAGAGGCTAGATCGTCAGATGCACCTATACGGGTAAAAATTCGATCAATTGGGCCAATCTGAGCATCTTGTGCAGGTATATAGCTGCCGATATAAGCCATCAACACGATGAGGGCAGTTTGACGCATATAGGTTGATTTACCGCCCATGTTCGGGCCAGTGATCACCAACATTCTGCGCTCTGGGTTAACATTAATCGGGTTGGCGATAAAGGGCGCATCTGAAACCTGCTCTACAACAGGGTGGCGACCTTGACTAAAGTGAATACCGCTTTGAGGGCATAGTTCGGGGCAGTGGTAATCAAGGCTTTCAGCGCGCTCGGCTAAATTAGTTAGTACATCTAATTCTGCTAGCGCATCAGCACTTTGCATCAGTTGTGTTAGTTGCGGTAAGAGTAAATCGAACAGCTCATCGTATAAGCGCTTTTCAAGAGCTAATGAACGACTTTGGCTGCTAAGCACGTTGTCTTCATGCTCTTTGAGTTCAGGGATAATGTAACGCTCGTTATTTTTCAGCGTTTGGCGACGAACATATTCTACAGGCACGAGATCAGATTGACTGCGGCTGACTTCGATAAAGTAACCATGCACTCGGTTGTAGCCCACTTTAAGACTCGCGATGCCAGTACGCTCTTTTTCACGTAGCTCTAATTCTTCTAAATAGTCGGTCGCCCCTTTTGAAAGTGCACGCAGATGATCCAGCTCTTCGTTGTATCCTTCTTTTATCACCCCACCATCGCGGATCAGTACAGGTGGGGCTTCAATCACTGCCCGTTCTAACAAATCTGCGAAGTCAGGGTATTGGCTGATTTTTTCTGCCAAGTGAATTAAGTCTCTCGGTTGGGCGCTTTCATTAGGGTGACTAATTTCGTGCTCAAGATAATGTTGAATATCGGGCAGTAACGCGAAGGCTTGGCGCAGGCGGGCAAAATCCCGCGGACGAGCACTGCGCAGCGCTAGCCTTGCTAACACGCGCTGCATGTCACCTATTTTTTTCAGCGCACTTTGTAACTGGGTATAGGGTGACTCCATCAACGCTTGAATATTTCGCTGACGTTTTTTAAGCACGGTGACATCTGTTAAAGGGCGGTGGATCCATCGTTGCAACAAACGACTGCCCATAGGCGTTGAGGTTTTGTCGAGAATACTCGCGAGCGTGTTTTCAGTACCACCTGATAAATTAAACGTTAGCTCTAAGTTGCGCCTTGTGGCGGCGTCCATCACGACTGTGTCGTTGTGGGACTCAAGTACAATCCGGTCAATGTGGGGCAGGGCTGAACGCTGAGTGTCTTTAATATATTGCATCACGCAACCTGCAGCACAAATGCCCACGTGGTGATTTTGTACGCCAAAACCAGATAGCTCATTGGTACCAAACTGGCCAGTAAGCTGGGTAGTGGCGGTTTGTAAATCAAATTCCCACTGCGGGCGACGACGTAAACCCTTTCGTTGATTGATGAGATGGTTGTACGCAAAATCGTCAGGGTATAGAAGCTCTACGGGGTTTGTACGCTGTAATTCTGCTGCGAGTGCCTCTTCGCCTGCAAGTTCACACAAGGTAAAACGACCGCTGGTCACATCTAAGGTGGCGTAACCAAACACCAACTCTTGGTTGGCTTTTTGTGTAGGGCAAAACACCGCGGCTAATATACTGTCTTGTTTATCATTAAGGAGCGCCTCGTCTGATACTGTACCTGGGGTAACAATGCGTTGCACTCTGCGCTCAACAGGCCCTTTGCTGGTTGCTGGGTCGCCCACTTGCTCGACGATAGCCACTGACTGGCCCATTTTCACAAGTCGAGCTAAGTAATTTTCTACCGCATGATACGGTACGCCGGCCATAGGGATCGCATTGCCACCTGACTTCCCTCTGGCTGTGAGGGAGATATCGAGTAACTCGGCGGCTTTCTTGGCATCGTCAAAAAACAATTCATAAAAGTCTCCCATGCGATAAAACAATAGGATATCAGGATGTTCAGCTTTAATTTTCAAATACTGCTGCATCATGGGAGTATGCTGCTGCAAAGATGAGGGATTAGCGTTTGTTGACGCTGCTGATGAATTTGTTTTTGGCATTCGCTACGGCACTCTTATCGGGATCGCGATGTAATTTTAACGCTTTGTTTAGTGATCATTGTTTGGCATGCTTATAGCACTCGCTAGATATTATTCAGCGCGTCTGATAAACCTGAATGGATGTAAATTATGACAAACAATTCAATTCAATTGGCACAACAACTTGGTGAACATCTGCAGCAATTAGGCTGGAGTGTTACCTGTGCTGAGTCATGCACTGGAGGGGGCATAGGATACGCCATCACAAGTACATCTGGAAGCTCAAGCTGGTTTAAAAGTGGTTATATCACTTATTCAAACGAAGCAAAGCAAGTTATGTTGGGCGTGAGCGAGCAAACCTTAAACGAGCATGGCGCTGTGTCTCAACCTGTGGTGGAACAGATGGCGATGGGAGCGACTAAAGCGGCTGGAGCAAATGTAGCCGTTTCGGTCAGCGGAATTGCTGGGCCTGATGGCGGAAGTGATGAGAAACCTGTTGGCACCGTTTGGTTCGGTTTTTCAGTAAATGGCGAGATAACAACGTCTTGCCAGTGCTTTGCCGGCGATCGGCACCAAGTGAGGGACCAAGCCATTGAGTATGCATTGAATCAGTTAGTCACTCGTTGTAAGACAGAGTCATTACCTTCAAGCGGGAAACTGTAAATTAGACCCACAGTGGCAAAGGACAGTAGGATTTAACCTTTAGCTATGAAATTAGAGAAAGAGAGCGCTATTTAAGCGTTAGCAATATTCACATAAGGAGTTAACCATGACCGCAACAGGCACTTTTGGCGTGGACTTGTCACCACAAGAGGATGTTGTAACGCCGGCTGGACGTATGTTAATCGACAAAACCTACCAAGGAGATTTGGTAGGAAAAGGGCTAGGGCAAATGATCAGTAAGCGCACGGATAATGGCGTTGCAGTATATTTTGCTATTGAAGAGTTCGAGGGTACGCTCCAGGGCAAATCTGGGACGTTTACTTTGTTGCATAACGGTAAAATGTCACCTGAAATTCAATCTCTTGATATCACAATACTGGAAGGCTCGGCCAGCGGCGAATTAACTGGGTTAACGGGCGCAATGCGCATTATCCTGCAGGACGGTAAACACAGTTATGAACTAGATTTTGAACTGTAGATCGTGTCCTTTACTCAAAAATAATTGATGAGAAGCTAATGAAGCAAGTATTGGGTAGCTGTTTGTGTAATCGCGTCACGTTTACATGCGAAAATGATTTCAGTCACTTCCACTTATGCCATTGTGCACAATGTCAAAAGGCAACTGGCTCGGCATATGCGGCAAACTTGTTTACAGATGTTGACAATATTGTCTGGCTCACTGGAGAAGCCATCATTAAGCACTTTAATGTTCCTGGGCGTAGTATTTCCAATGCGTTCTGTAGTGAATGTGGTAGCGCTGTGCCTTATAAGTCTTTGTCTGGTAAAGCCTTGGTTGTGCCTGCTGGTAGCTTGGACAATGAGCCTCATATTCAACCATTAAGTCATATTTTTTATGCTGAACGAGCTTCATGGTACGACTCAATCACTGCATGCAAAAAATTTGATTCGATGCCCGATTAGCCAATTATGCGGGCACTAATTAACACGTAAGAAATAGACTCAAGCTAAACCTTCGCCAGCATTGAAATAAAAGAGGTTAAGCATTAAAGTCTAGCCATTCCATGTTTGCGATCTTGCTCCTGTCCCACATTGTTCACAGTTTCTATGCCTTTATAAGTTGTTTCTCTATAGGCCATGCCTTTAAACAGAGTCGAATATATCGTTTACTAATATTTTCATAAAGTGACTTGTAACTGTATGGTTGTACAGTATACTACGCCCATATAATTTCAATTATCTGTGTCGATTTAGACTTTAACCAAGTGTAAGTGCACGGGCTGAACCATAGGACATACTGATGGACGATAACAAAACTCGCGCGCTAACCGCCGCTCTTGGTCAAATCGAAAAACAATTCGGCAAAGGCGCAATCATGCGCTTGGGCGACAACCAAGCAATGGATATTGATGCTATTTCTACTGGGTCTCTGACTATTGATATCGCCTTAGGCATAGGCGGTTTACCGTGTGGACGAGTGGTTGAAATATACGGCCCAGAGTCTTCAGGTAAAACCACGCTTACCTTACAAGCCATTGCTGAAGCGCAAAAAATGGGTAAAACCTGTGCGTTTGTTGATGCTGAGCATGCGCTTGATCCAATTTATGCTGGTAAGTTGGGTGTTAACATTGATGATTTATTAGTATCACAGCCAGACACCGGTGAACAAGCCTTAGAAATTTGTGACATGTTAGTTCGCTCAGGCGCTGTTGATGTGGTTGTAGTCGATTCTGTAGCGGCATTGACGCCAAAGGCTGAAATTGAAGGTGATATGGGGGATTCACACGTTGGCTTGCAAGCCCGTTTGATGTCACAAGCCTTGCGTAAGCTAACGGGTAATATTAAACGTTCGAACACCTTAGTGATATTCATTAACCAAATTCGTATGAAAATTGGTGTGATGTTTGGTTCACCTGAAACAACTACTGGTGGTAACGCTCTTAAGTTCTACGCTTCAGTACGTTTAGATATTCGCCGTATCGGTGCGATTAAAGACGGTGATGAAGTTGTAGGTAATGAAACTCGGGTAAAAGTGGTTAAAAATAAAGTGGCTCCGCCATTTAAACAAGCTGAGTTCCAAATCATGTACGGTCAAGGGATCTGTAAAGAAGCCGAATTGATTGATTTAGGCGTTAAGCAGAAGCTGGTTGAAAAAGCGGGCGCGTGGTACAGCTATAACGGCGAACGTATCGGTCAAGGTAAAGCCAATGTGGTTAAATACCTTAAAGAACATACCGAAATGTCTAACGACATTGAGCAAAAGCTTCGTGCTGAACTGCTATTAAAGAAAACTGTTAAAGCAGAAGAGCCTGTAAAAGCTGACGAAGAATAAAGCTGAATTCAGATAATTAGCTGCCAATTTATCAATTAACATATAAAACCGCCGAAAGGCGGTTTTTTGTTGTAAATTATTAAGGTGCTAGCACAAGAAATGCTATAGGTACGTTTTACATTGATCGCTCACAGCACACCAAAAGCAAGCCTCGACCTAATTTCAGAAATGTATTGTTTGGTTTTTATCAATTCAGTTGAGAGCGTTGGTTTTAGCCGAAGTAGAGGCATATGGCGAAAAGTATCTACATACGGCATAACTCTGTGCTTAGGCTTCGCACGCTATAGTTGAACAAATTTGTCTTTATGCACTGCTACTCAAGAGAGGCGGTCCAAGGTCGACATTAAGTGAAGGGCTCTTCGGTAGTAACTAGCAGCTAATTCCTTTAGGAATTGTTCTAATCTAGAGCACATTTGATATGCCCTTTTTATTAACCAGACTGAATGCGTGTTTAAAGTGTTTAAAAAATGACGAATTCGCTGTCAATATAATTTACATGATCGCTTTTAACGAATAAGTTAAATTTTATTACCTATTGATTTATATGTATTTTTTATAATTGGCACGCTAAGTGCTTTTAATTCGCCAAGCAGGTAGTGTGATAAATCGCGAGCAGTATTATTTGCAATATTAAATTCGCTGGTACATTAATTCGTCTTTAAGGGATAAACATTATGAAAAATTTCTTCAGTTCAAAAAAATTCGTTTCTACAGCTGCGCTACTTGCAATCGTAGTCAGCTCACAAGCAAGCGCTGCAACTATTTCATTTGGTGGTCAAGCTGCTACTGATGGTTCAGGTCTTACAAGCAACAACGTTATAGACCCATCTCACGTCATTAATGACGGCTCAAACGGTTTCTTCGTTGAAACTTTTGATACTGCAACAGGTGTTGACGGTGCGGCTGCAGGTGATACACAGTATAATGCTGCTGGCGCCGCAGGAACTGGTTGTGCAGTAAATGGTACTGGTAGCGGTATCATGGTAACTTCAAGTGTAGGTGGTTTAGGTGTACGTAACGATGACGTAGTCAATGGTGCTGCTTCGCCTGCGAATGACGACACGTGTTACGGCCATACTCCGGCTATCGGCGGTCAATTACCTGCTTCGGTAACAATTGATTACTCAGCATTCTTAGCCTCTCAAGGCGATGTAGGCATAACTTATATCGGCTTCTACTGGGGTTCTATTGATGAGTATAACGATTTTAGTTTCTACTCAGGTGGCACATTAATCGAAACAATTAGTGGTGATACACTAACAACAGCGGCTAATGCGGGTAACCAGACAGATCCTAATACAAACCTTTATGTAAACATCGATTTCTCTTTTGCTGATGCATTTGACCGTGTTGTAATTTCAAGTACTGGTATTGCCGGTGAATTTGATAACATCGTTGTTGGTTTAGCTAATCGTCCAGTCCCTGCTCCTGCAGGTTTAGCATTCCTTGGTTTAGGTTTGCTAGGTCTTAGCTTCAGCAGAAAATTCAAAAAATAAGTTAGTCATAACTTAATGTAAAAAAAGCCGACATGTTCGGCTTTTTTTGTGCCTATAGAAAAGATAAGCACTTGAGCAGCCAATTCTAACTCGTACTAAATGCCTATTAGTTGGTAGAGTTTTAGCAATATTTTTATTCTACTGCCATTGAGCTATATTTTATCTACAACCTTATGTGAATAGACTTTGATCTGTAAGCTGGTAAAGTCTTTCTTAAAAGGGCGATTCAACGACATAATTGTCGAAGGTATTATGTGATGAAATTAGAGATCGAAAAGAAAAATATTGACGATTTAAGCTATGAGGAATTTGTAAACTCATATTTGCTCCCAGAGAAGCCTATTGTTATCCGCGGGGTGAAAACTTTTGATTCCGCAATACTGACTCCTGAATACGTTGTCGAAAATTTCAGTGATGAAAATAAACGAGAAGCAGGATGGTTCGATTCTGATCTAGTAGACGATGGACCTATCCGCATACCTGAGATAGTCAAATCCTTGTTAGCCAGAGAGGATATGTCCGTAAGAAAATCCCCCATGCGTTTATTTATGCAACCAGGGGGGCATGTGACATTACCTCACTACGACGGTAATAGTTTGCATGGGCTTAATCAACAAGTTATAGGCAAAAAACGCTGGGTATTGACCTCGCCGAATACACCTTTGCCTAATATTCCTTTCATGTTTGCTGGTTCTGTTGGTAAGGACTTTACCTATGATCCTGACAAATATGATTTTTATGATTTTCATACTGAAAGTGGGGATGTACTTTTTTTACCGCGTTACTGGTATCACGAAGTACACTCAATTGCTCCTGTAAATTTGAATTTGAATTGGGTATTGACCCCAAGGACACCTAATGAATCTAGTATATTAGGCCGTAGAGAGGTAGAGATTGTTAAATTAAGAAAGTCTATGCCTATGATAAATAAAGCCTTTTTCCCTGATGAGTTTTCCAGTTACGGCGGTCAGGGCAAGGAGCTGATAGATACATACAGTAAAAATGTAGGTACATCTAGAATGTTAGGGCGGTTACTAAAAGAACTGTGCGGTTACCCTCGATTACTGTTCCTAGCTACTCAGATAAAAAGTAGAGCAAACGACTTTTCTAAAAACAATTTTAAAGTTAAATAGAGTAGTTTAGTTACTAGGTTAGCGAATTACATAACTGTAAATAAAGCGTGATAGAAAAAGTAAATTAGTAGTATCGTCTTTATACCTTTTTCGACACCTTGTTGTAATCCTTTGCCCAGCTCTCTGGGTATTTGCCCTGCAGGACGTAAGAGAAGCTGATGAGTTCGGCAATCACGTGGTATAGCTCTTCTGGGATTTCTTGACCTAAATCCAAACTCGCTAAAAATTCACTTAAGTACGGATCTTCGTGGATCAAGACACCACTTTCTTTCGCCAGTGTAATGATTTCATCTGCTAAGTCGCCGAAGCCTTTTGCAACCACCTGAGGCGCATTCTTTTTATCACCTTCATGGTGTTTCAGTGCGACGGCACTTCTGGCTTTCGAGTTGTCTTTATCTGTATTGTCGGTCACGGGATACCTATTTAAATTCGAATTAGCATGGCTAAACTTTAGTCTGCAGCAGGTGGTAAGGACGTTGGCGTAACGTGTCAGGGATTTTCCCTAATTGACACTGGGTTTTCGTGACTTCTATTCCTAACGCAGTCAGGCGTTTATTAAATAAAGGTAGGTAGTTCATCACTTGGTGTTTGGTTTGCTCATTTGAGGTATAAAAGTCTAGCTCTAGTGTACCTTGGCGCAATTTAGCTTTGGTCAACAACTCACCCAAATCACCGGCACTTAACTTCATGGTCAAATGCCAAATTCGATTGTTGTCGTTTTCATTCTCTTTCCCGTCCTTTCTTGACTCGCTTTCACGCCTGACTAATAGCTCGATATCGTGCAGTTTGTTGCCAAACGCAGAGGGCAAGGTGTAGTAAAAACTATCTTGACCTTGCAGGAGTTGCTCGGCATTGCCAATTTTACTACTTTGATGACCGGCAAATAATCGGCTTATTTCGCGTAGAATTTGATGCTTCTGTTCTAGCTGAGCAAACTCATTCAAACCCTTTGGATTGACCGGGGCGCTGTTATTCGTTTTACCAGAAACTGCACTAGCTTCAGAACTAAAAAGCGAATTAATCCCTTGGGATAGTTTCTCGCTTTGGTGAGGTTGGTTGCGTGCAAAGCGCGATGCCAGAGATATTTGTATTAACGTGACTAAACCACTCAACATGCCCTGTCCGGCAACTGGACTTACAATTTGTGTGGCACTTAAACTCAGTGCTTGGTTTGTTAACAGCTGACGTATCTGATTGGCGTCTTGCTCTTTACCTTGAGGTACATTTTTTTTTATTTGTTCCAATACATTTTCTTTAAGAGCTTTTACCCCAGGCTCCTCAATAAACTGCGTATCGTTTAGCGCGCTGGCTATTCTGGTTAATGATTCACTGGGCTGTTCGGCTCTTGCTTGTACAACGCGTAATACCGAATGTAGCACCTCTATTGCTTGTGCTTTAACCTTCGTTGTCATTTGCGGGACGACAATATTCGCTTTCTCAACCTGTTCATTGTTGACTGAAGTTTCATGTTGACTGCCAATTGCTGTTGTTTTAGCTGTCGTGCTATCAGTAGAGTGTATTGCTGTAAATTTTGAGGTGCTCTCAGGCTTACTGCTACTTGGTAAAATGGTATTGGCCGCTGCAGGGTTTATAGCCTTTGCAGTCACTTGCTGCTCGCCCGTGATGTTGTTCAGAAATTGATTTATTCCTTGGCGAAAGGATGAGGTAGCGGATACCGCTAACTTTGATATATGGCTTTGTGATCTATCTATTGGCTGGTTACTTGAGCGTAGCTCTGAGTCTTTCTTATCTATGGGCAAATTCTTCATAGGATCTATGATGGCAGCGGCTGACTTATCCGCACTGTTACTAGCAATATGCAGAAGTGCTCTTTGTGTTTGCGGGTCCACTGGTACATTTAGTGTTTTTAACAATGAGAGTATGCTGCTGATATTTTTCTCGGTTATGTTTATTTGGGCAGCCGGTTTTGTGGTCGCAGTGTGAAGCATGTCGGTATTTTGTATTACCGCCCCCCCATCTGTACTTATCACCAGCCGTAATTTTGCTGCGGGTGTACTTTGTAAAGAGGCCATTAATATAGAATTATTTTTAATATTCTGCTCAGCATTGAGATTCGGCTGTGAAATAATTGCGCCGATATTCGCTTCGCGTATCACGGCAGGAGTCGATGTCAGAACGCGACTCAAAGTCTTGCTATCAATCGCTATATGAGGTGATGATTGATTCGGGTTTAAAGCATTCTGTCGAGGTTGTAGTGTATTGCCTTGTGCTGGCATCTTTGAGGCTGCGTCAACAAGCATCTGTTTGAGTAAAGGGGAGATCTGATCATTGGTCGCTTTGGCGATAATGCCTTGAGAACCACTGTTATGGCTATTAAGTATTATCTGCCACTGGTTGCCAACCGGTTTAAACTGCACATTGAGTATTTCCCCGTTTCTGAGAGGATTAGGAGCTGGGGCAGAGATAGATAAACTCACACTCGAGCTTTGCTGAGCTGCCGAGCTTGTAAACTTTAATGTTGTAAACTTAGCATCGATTGCGACGACTTGAGCTTGAGAGGTCAATAATGTCGGAGGAATGCGAGCAGCCTGTATTTGACTGGGTGGTAAGCTTAAAATCCGCTCTAATTGCTGGCTGTTTATCGTAGCATTAATTTGACTAGTATTTGCTGTATGGGTACTGGTGAATACTAGGACCGGAGTGTTAATCGCTTGTTGAGTGCCCACCGCGGGTTGAGTGCCCACCGCTTGTTGAGTGCCTGTTGAAACCTGAGCCGATAACAGTGAAGCTGCGGTGGAAGCTTGTGAAATTGCTTTAGTCGATGTTGCCTTACTAGAAGTGGCTGTGTTGGCAACATCACTGGTAACACTAACGTTATAGCGCTGCTTTGGGTCTAGGTGACCCTTAATCTCGCTTGTAGCTAGCGGAACAGGCTGACCTTGCGCCGTCGAACTGACCGTAACAAGGGCTGGTGATACTTGCTTGACGACGGCCTCTGAACTTAGCCCACTGGTGCTTGCGGCGAACTTCGCTTTTTGAGTAGCTTGCGCCGTCTGCGTTGAGGAAATAGGGGGGCTATCTGACATATATCGTATATCGGCTGTTAGCGAATAATATTAATTTAAATGTAGCATGCTCTTATACCAATCCGCATTAATAAGTACCCCTCAGAATGCGTCCAGCGGTTTTTGGATAATGCGTTGCTATATAGTAAGGTTTATTCCCTTTCAAATAGTGATATCGCAGAGCAAAAGGCGCTGGGGAATTCCTGTCAGGCGAGTTTTAAAAGGACTTACACTGCGTTGCATGACTTCGAAAGAGAACTAGTTGTCTTTTAATAAAGAGCTGTCAGTCATGTGCCTTGGTTAAGCCCTTTTAAGCCCTTTTAAGCCCTCGCTGAGTGATCACTTATTTCCGTGGAATGGTATTAGTCCGACCCTGCAGCCCTTAGAGGACTTTTAGTCTTGCACTAGCACGGGAATTAACAGCGTTTTTCACTATGGCACTATGTGACTGGTGCATACCACCGATGGGATTCACATTGCTGCCTTTAATATCGTTATCAAAGCGATGGCGTTTTTATACGATTCATTCTTTAGTACCTTGAAATAGCAACTTTAGTACATGAATTGATACGACTTATTTTAATTTTCTGAGTATTCCAGATTGTCGGGCTGTGGTATTATCACGGCGTTTTTTTGTCTAACTATTTGTTTATCTAGGGACTGTTTTGCCGCTACTTTCTGCCCATCAATTATCTGTTTCAAAGCGCGATAGGCTGCTGTTTGATGAGATAAATATCTCTGTTTCTGCGGGGGATTTGATGTATATCAAAGGGCCAAATGGTGCGGGCAAAACAAGCCTGTTGAGAGTATTAACCGGATTAGTAAACGCTGACAGCGGCTTTGTTGCGTACCGTGGTCAAAACATTATGCAAAATCGTGAGACTTACCAAAGTGACTTACTTTATTTTGGCCATGCTTTAGGTATTAACCGCAGTTTAAACCCGCTTGAGAATTTAATGTATTGGTGTTGTCAGCACAACGTGATGACAACTAAAAACGCAATCTACGATATTTTGAGTGTACTAGGGTTAGTGGGTTTAGAAGATGTGCCGGTAAGTAATTTATCGGCAGGGCAGCAAAGGCGTGTTGCATTGGCGAGATTTTGGTTAAAAACCGCTGCCACTGTATGGATTTTAGATGAACCATTCACTGCACTAGACGTACAAGGGATTGCGCTGTTAAACACTCGAATTATTGAGCATTTGCAGCAAGGTGGGTGTGTGGTCATGACATCTCATCAAGCGTTAGATGTAGATTACCCAACAAAAGAGCTGCAGTTGGAATATCGCATATGAGTATTGCACTAAAAGCGATATTCGCCCGTGATTTGGCTTTGGCCTATCGCCAGCGTTCAGAGCTGATGCAGCCAATGATGTTTTTCATATTGGTAATAAGCTTGTTTCCTTTGGGCATCGGGCCAAACCCAGCTACGTTGCAAAAGGTTGGGCCTGGAGTGATATGGGTTGCAGCGATATTATCATCATTGCTCGGTATGGAGCGTTTGTTTAAAGATGATTATAACGATGGCTCACTTGAGCAAATAATGTTGTCAGCCACGCCATTGCCGTTTGTGGTACTGGTTAAAGTGTTTACCCATTGGCTCACCAGTATTGTTCCACTTTTATTGTTATCACCTCTTTTAGCGCTTTTTTTAAATCTAACTGAGCCAATGTATTGGGCGTTGTTAAGTACGCTCTTATTGGGTACGCCACTGTTGAGTTTAGTGGGGGCAATTGCCGTCGGATTAACCCTAGGGCTTAATCGAGGAGGCGTGTTATTAGCGCTGCTGCTATTGCCGGTGTTTATTCCGTTACTTATTTTTGCTACCGCAGCGGTAGAAGCTGCGTCATTACAATTACCGTATACGGCACAATTAGCCATTATTGGTGCAATGTTCTTAACCTCCTTGGCTTTGGCGCCCATTGCTATTGCCTACGCATTACGAGTGAGTCAAAACTGATGTGGAAATGGTTACATCCCTATGCGAAAACCCAAAATGCTTACCAGCTATGTGAGCGCTTACTACCTTGGTTTGTTATTTCAGCTTTCATTTCTTTTACTGTTGGGATGATATGGGGCCTTGCTTTTGCTCCCTCTGATTATCAGCAAGGGGATTCCTTCCGCATTATCTATATTCACGTGCCTAGCGCGATTTTATCTATGGGTGCATATAGTGCGATGGCGATTTCAGCTTTTATAGGGTTGGTTTGGCAGGTGCGTACCGCATTTATGGCCATGATAGCGCTTGCGCCAATTGGGGCCGTAGTGACTTTTATCGCGTTGTTCACCGGCGCTGCCTGGGGTAAACCCATGTGGGGCACTTGGTGGGTGTGGGATGCACGCTTAACCTCTGAGTTGATTTTATTATTTTTGTACTTGGGCGTTATTTCTTTGTATGCCTCATTTGAGGATAAGCAGCAGGCAGGCAAAGCCGCAGGTGTGATGGCACTGGTAGGCGTAATCAATTTGCCTATTATTCATTTTTCTGTGGAATGGTGGAATACCTTACATCAAGGCGCGAGTATCACTAAATTCGATAAGCCATCCGTAGCACCGGAAATGCTCTGGCCTTTGTTGATAAGCATTCTGGGACTTGCTTTGGTTATGGGCGCTATATTCATTCGACGCTTACAGAACGAAATATTACGTCGTGAGCTGCATCGCCCTTGGGTTCAATCGTTAGTTACTCAAACGAAGAGGAAATAATGCATGCAGTTTGAAAGTGTCAGTGCCTTTATAAATATGGGCGGTTACGGATTCTATGTGTGGCTGTCTTTCGGCGTTAGTCTGATGGCGCTAGCTGTTCTCGCTTTTGATGCAGTTCGCCAAAAAAAAGTATTATTTAATGCCGTTGAAAAAGAGCAGGCCCGAAAAACGCGTATTAAAGCGGCGAAGGCAACTGCTGCAACGCAAGCGTCGCTACAAAACGAGGAAGTAAACAAATGAATCCTAGACGTCAAAAACGCCTGATAGTGATATCCGCTATCGTATTGGTAATCGGCGCAGCAATCGGCTTAATGCTTTACGCTCTCAGTCAAAACATTGATTTGTTTTACACGCCTTCGGAAGTCATCGACGGTAAGCAAATTGGCCAGGCAAAGGAAATCCCTCAAGTGGGGCAGCGTTTGCGTATCGGGGGCATGGTCGTTCCCGGCTCGGTTAAGCGTGACAACGAAAGTTTAGCGGTGAGTTTCGATTTGGTCGACACAGGTCCAATTGTGACTGTGAGCTACCAAGGTTTACTACCAGATTTATTCCGTGAAGGGCAGGGCATTGTCGCCACAGGGGTATTAACTGCCGAAAATCACATCGAAGCACATGAAGTGTTGGCTAAACACGACGAAGAATATATGCCACCCGAGTTAGCAGAAAAAATGAAAGGCATTAAACATGTGAAGCCAGAGCAGGCTTACTCAACGCCAAAGGTGAGTGGCTAATATGGTAGCTGAATTAGGAAATATTTCACTGGTTTTAGCGTTACTCATGGCGATATCACTCGCTATTTATCCTTTGTGGGGCGCACAAAAAGACCACTTAAAACTGATGCAAATGGCCAAACCATTGGCCATCGGTATGTTTGCGTTTACCCTAGTTGCGTATATCTGCTTAACGTGGGCGTTTGTACATGACGACTTCAGTTTGGCTTACGTGGCAAGCACTTCTAATAGCACCTTACCACTTGTGTATAAATACACTGCCGTATGGGGCGGGCATGAAGGTTCGTTTTTACTATGGGTAATGATCTTTTCGATTTGGACTGTCGCCGTCGCGTTATTCAGTAAAGCAATAGAGCTGAAAATGGTGGCTCGCGTATTGTCTATTCTTGGCATGGTAGCGATTGGTTTTTACTTGTTTATGTTGCTTACATCGAATCCGTTTGATGTATTACTCCCGTTTTATCCCGTTGACGGACGTGACTTAAACCCGCTGTTGCAAGACTTCGGCATGATAATTCATCCGCCTATGCTGTATATGGGATATGTCGGGTTCTCTGTAGCCTTTGCTTTTGCCTTAGCTGCATTGATTTCTGGTCAGTTAGATTCAACGTGGGCCCGCTGGTCTCGCCCCTGGACAATTGCTGCATGGTCATTTCTCACCGTAGGGATCGCACTAGGCAGTTGGTGGGCTTATTATGAACTTGGCTGGGGCGGTTGGTGGTTCTGGGATCCCGTTGAAAACGCCTCATTTATGCCTTGGCTTGTAGGCACAGCTTTGATGCACAGCTTAGCGGTAACCGAGAAACGTAAAGTGTTCAAATCTTGGACTGTCTTACTGGCTATTGCTGCGTTCTCTTTAAGCTTGCTCGGTACATTTTTGGTACGCTCAGGCATATTGGTTTCGGTACACTCTTTTGCCAGTGACCCAAGTCGAGGTCTCTTTATATTGGGCTTGCTTGTTGTGGTGATAGGCGGCTCACTTTTACTGTTTGCAATACGTGCACCGCAACTTAAAGGCGCTGGACGTTACCAGTTATTCTCCCGTGAGGTGATGCTCGCTGGAAACAATGTGTTCCTGACCGCAGCCTGTTTGGTGGTGTTATTAGGCACACTATTGCCTTTAGTCCACAAAGAGTTAGGTCTGGGTTCTATCTCCATTGGCGCGCCCTTTTTCAATCAAATGTTTAGCTATTTGATTGTGCCATTTGTATTGCTGATGGGCATCGGGCCATTGTCACGTTGGAAGAATCAAGCTCCCTCGGCGCTGTATAAGCAGTTGTTGATTGCGTTTGGACTGAGCTTGTCTGCTGCCATACTGGTGACAGCGAATTTCGAGCAAACGTCCTATATGGCGGCTTTAGGTATGGTTATGGGATTCTGGATTGTAGTAACGACGATCATGGAAATACACCAGCGTATTAATGCCGATAAAAAACTGTCACAACAACCGGTTTTCTCAGCCCTAAGTAAACTGACGCCTAGCCATTGGGGCATGGTGGTCGGCCACTTGGGCTTCGCAGTCAGTATTATTGGTATCACTTTGGTGAGTAACTACAACCAAGAAAAACACGTGCGCATGGCGTATGGCGAAACCGTTCAACTCATGGGTTATGACTTTACCTTTAATGGTGTAAGTAATGTTAAAGGGCCGAATTATACAGGCTATCAAGCGCATGTAGTGGCGAAACAGGATGGTGAAGTGGTCGCTAATCTGGAAGCTGAAAAACGGATTTACACTGTTCAGCGCAATGTGATGACAGAAGCTGGGATTGATTCAAATATTCACCGCGACTTGTTTGTTGCACTTGGTGAACAACTTGACGATGGCGATTGGGCTTTGCGCATTTATGTAAAACCGTTTGTAAACTGGATTTGGGCCGGCGCTTTCATTATGGGGTTTGGTGGCATTTTGTCTATTTCAGATAAGCGTTATCGCATGCAAAAACTAGCTAGTAAGAAAGTTGTTAAACACAAAGCCAAAGTGAACGCGCCAGACGCGCAAGCTTCTCAAGATGCAGTGGAGTCTCAATCATGAGAAAGATTTCGTTATTCGTATTGCCTTTAATTCTGTTTGTGGGCTTAGCGATATTCTTATTTCAAGGGTTGTTTAGCAATCCACGAGAGCACGAATCAACATTGTTGAACAAACCAGTACCGAGTTTTATATTGCCTGATTTAATGAACACCGATTTAACCTACACCACAGAAGTGTTTGTGGGCAATGTGACCTTACTTAATGTGTGGGGCGTGTGGTGCGTTACCTGCGCTGTTGAAATTCCGTTTTTAGAGCAGTTAAAAAACGAGGGTAAACACATAGTCGGTTTGTATTACGATCAGGACATTGACCCCGACTTCGGTATAAAAACGGTTGAGCGAGTTCAGCAGGAAGTAGAGCAAAAGCTCGGTCAACTGGGTGACCCCTATGCCTACAATATTTTTGATGTGAAGCGTGATTTGTCGCTAGATTTAGGCGTAACTGGTGCACCTGAAACCTTTTTAATTGATAAGCAAGGCAAGGTGCGCCTGCATCATATTGGCGATATTAATCCTAGAGTTTGGCAGAACAAGTTTGAGTCTGTATATCAGGAGTTGATTGCAGAATGATACGGTTTAAATCACTTATAATGGTTCTGTTAGCTGTGCTAAGTACCTCAGTCTTTGCCAGTGAAGAAACCTACCAGTTTGAGACAGATGCGCAAAGTGCGTTGTTCTTCGAATTAACCAAAGAGCTGCGCTGTCCTATGTGTCAAAACCAAAATATCGCCGATTCTGACGCCATGATTGCTGCCGACCTGCGCCGTAAGGTGTATCAGCTAGTAAACGAAGGGCAATCTCGCGAGCAAATCATTGATTATATGAAGCAGCGTTATGGTGACTTTGTTTATTATCAGCCGCCTGTGAACGCAACTACGGTTTGGTTATGGTTATTGCCCGCATTTTTTGTCTGTTTCGGCATTTTTTTTGTTGTGCGTAGTCGCCAGCAAAAACCAGTACGCCAAGATGAGAATAAGCTGCAAGCCGCGGAAAAGCTGCTGGAGGAAGATAAGTGAGCGTATTTTGGATAACGGGGATCGTTTTGTTACTCGTAGCGGCTGGTTTCGTTGTATTCCCCTGGTTAGTAGAAGGGCGAAAACACCAAGATACATTAACTAATACCCGTTTAATTCGGCAACGTTTGCTTGAACTGGAACGGGAAGAGCATGAAGGCTTGTTAAGTCATCAAGACCGATTAGAAACAGAGAAAGATCTGAAAATTGCTTTGCTCGACGAGCAAGACTCACAGACTCAGAATGCTACCTCTGCCCGAGGTGTATTGCTTATTGGTGGTTTACTAAGTGTGGTCGGGGTCGCTGTATTGTACTTTCAAGTGAACAATGTATCAGCGTTGAATAACTGGCAAGATGCCAAAACACAGCTACCGGAATTAGCTGAACGTATTGTGACGCAAGGTGACGCGTCCGTCACCGAGGAAGATCTGCAGCAATTCGCGCTGGGATTGAGAACCAAGCTTACCAGCAGTGAAGATGATGCCATAGGTTGGACGCTCTTAGGTCGTGTTTATGTGGCGACTAATCGAGTTGAAAGCGCGATGGATGCCTTTGAGCGAGCTCTTGAGATTGAACCTGACAACCTCGAAACATTAGCCAGTTACAGCCAAGTGCTATTAATGGTGAATCAAGAAAGTTACTTGGCACAGGCTAAAGTGTATTTGAATCGCATCTTAGAATTGGACCCGCAAAACACCGGGGCATTGGGTATGTTGGCGATGGCGGCTACCCAGCAAGGTGATACTGAATTAGCGATCGAAACCTGGCAACGATTAAAAACGTTTGTGCCTAAAGAGGCACCGATTTATCAATCAATTGAAGCGCAAATAGCTCAGCTAGAGGGGGATGCCTCTATTACAACGGACTCCCTTGCTGAACAAGGGCCCCTCACGGATGTAGAGCCATCAGCGGATCAAGCGCAATCAGCGGCAGAGTCAGATGATGCGCCTGTATTGGTGAGCGTTACCGTTACCCTAGATAATTCACTGGCGGGTAAAATACCGCAAAACGGCTTTTTGTTTGTTTATGCTCAAGATGCAAGTGGTGCTAGCAGAATGCCTGCAGCTGTGGTGAAAGTGCCCATGGTCGAATTACCGATTACGGTCGAATTGTCAGATGCAAACTCGGTGATGCCCACTCTAACCTTGTCGCAATTATCAAATGTGCGGTTGGTGGCTAAAATATCCGAGTCTGGCAATGTCATAAAAACAAGCGGTGATTTACAAGGAACGTTAGAGATAACACTTAACAAATCGAAAAATGAACAATACACGATATTAATCAATGAGGAATTACCGTGAATAAACTAAAAATAGGCACGCTATTTTTTGTGTTATTGGCCTTGGGCGGCTGTGCGTCAAGTAACAATGCAGACGAACAAGCGCAAGAATATAACGACCCGAAAGATCCGTTTGAGTCTGTTAACCGCACTTTTTGGGATTTTAACTACGATATCCTCGATAATTACGTGTTGCGTCCGGTAACAGTTGTGTACGTTGATTACACACCGCAGTTTGCTCGTACAGGCTTGTTTAATGCTGCACTTAATCTAGAAGAGCCTTCCAACTCTTTGAATAACTTACTGCAAGGCAAGCCTGACGGTATGTTAATCAGTATTGGCCGCTTCTTATTAAATTCGACTGTTGGGCTTTTAGGCACAATTGATGTCGCAACCGAATTAGGCTTAGTACGCAACGAAGAGGAGTTCGGTGAAACATTAGGTAAATGGGGCGTCGGAACAGGCCCGTACTTAATGATACCTGCTTTAGGCCCGAACGATATTCGAAGTGGAGTAGGGGACATTGTAGATACTTCCTATACCCCGCTTGATGCGCTTAACTTTTACTTTTCTGCTTTTAGAACGGGCATTAAAGTACTTGAGAGTCGTGCAACTTTGATGTCTCAAGAGCAACAGCTTGAGCAATCTGCCGATCCGTACAGCTTTGTTAAAAATGCGTATTTCCAAAACTTAGAGTTTAAAGTGAAAGACGGCCAAGTGGAAAAAACGCAAGAAGAAGAAGCCCTTGAAGATGATATTGATGCCTATTTAAATGGCCTTGATTAAACAACGAGTTTAGAGACTAAAATAGATCACAAGAGCCGAAGATAAAGAAGTTGTTCTGAATATGAAAAAGCCCGATTAACCCAAGTTAATCGGGCTTTTATGGTTTTATTAGATTAACAAAACTGCTTACTTGTAGCCGTTAGGGTTATTCGATTGCCAATTCCAAGAATCGCGGCACATATCGGCCAAACCTTTTTCTGCCTTCCAGCCTAATGCTTCGCTGGCAAGTTTTGGGTCTGCATAGCAAGCTGCTACGTCACCTTCACGGCGAGGTACAAACTTATAAGCAATGGTTTGCCCGCTCTGCTTTTCAAACTCTTTCACCATGTCGACTACGCTGTAGCCTTGGCCTGTACCTAAGTTGTAAGTCACTAAGCCAACATCGCTTTGTAACTTATCGAGCGCCTTGAGGTGACCTGCGGCTAAATCTTCAACATGTATATAGTCACGCACGCCTGTGCCGTCTGGTGTGTCGTAGTCATTACCGAAAACAGATAGGAACTCACGTTTCCCTGTCGCTACTTGGGTGATAAACGGCATCAAGTTGTTAGGAATACCGTTTGGATCTTCCCCTATACGCCCTGAAGGGTGTGCGCCCGCTGGATTGAAGTAACGCAGCACAGCAATATTCCAGCTGTTGTCAGATTTGTATAAATCCCTTAACACCAATTCAACCATTAATTTTGACTGACCGTAAGGGTTAGTTGGCTGCCCAGTAGGTAATCCTTCATGCAGAGGTAATTCAACGGGATCGCCGTAAACCGTAGCAGAAGAGCTAAACACCAAGCTTTTCACATTGTGCTTAGCCATAGATTCACATAACACCAGCGTACCGTAGACGTTGTTATCGTAATACATCAATGGCTTTTCAACTGATTCACCGACCGCTTTTAGCCCAGCAAAGTGTATAACCGAATCAATGCTGTGAGAGGTAAACAGCGTATCGAGAACGCTAGCGTCACGAATATCCCCCTGGACAAACGTTACTTGCTTGCCGGTTAGCTCTTCTACGCGAGCTAACGCCTCTTTTGAAGAGTTACATAGGTTATCAAGCACAACGACCTTGTTGTTGTTTTCCAGCAACTGTAAAACCGTGTGGCTGCCAATGTAGCCAGCGCCGCCTGTTACTAAAATTGTTTGCATCGGGTTACTCTCCTTGGTGGTCAATTGGGGGAATGTATTTCGCGCACAGACTGTATTGTATCGGTCTAAGCACTAAGGGGTAAAGGGCAGCTACCAGTGCAGCCCAAAGCAGTGAATACCAACTTTCAGTGCTTCTAAATATTAGGATAAATATAGGCAAGAGCACCGCTAACTTTAAAACGTTAAGCAGGAGCTTTTCAGGTCCTGTTAGTTTGTTTTGAGCTATTTGAATGGCGGCTAACCGCTCAGTCAGCGGCAAATGGGCGATACTCGGAATGTCTCTAGACGAAAAATAGATTCTCATTTCACTCTTGCTTATCTAAAAGAAACGCCTAGCTGAAGTTAAACAGGTAGGCGCTATTTATAGTATTATATTATTAATCAATTCGCCACTGGCGAACCGCGTTTGTTAGCTGGCTCGCTGCCAGCTCTGCATCCATTAAGCTCGTTTGTTCTCAGCAAGCTTTTCCCATGCTTTGGTTTTAAAGCTCAGTAAGAAAATGACAATACCGATAGCAATAGTGAACAAACTAATTTGCAAATACAGATTAGGCATATCTTCCACTTTATTCGGATCGAAGTTACCTGCCAACAGACCGGCTATTACGTTCCCGATTGAATAAGTTAATACGAAAACCCCCATCATTTGACCAGCAAAACGCTTAGGAGAAAGCTTGCTTACGGCTGCTAATGCCACAGGGCTCAAGCATAATTCACCGACCGTATGTAAGAAGTAAGTAGCCACTAACCAGTAAGGTGCAACGCGCAAGCCCGTAGCAGCAGCTTGTGCAGCAAAGAACATCACCAAGAAACCCGTTGCCATAATAATTAGGCCGACTGCACATTTAAGGCCGTACGATGGCGTTAGCATGCGCTTGGCTAGGTTTATCCACAACGCTGCGAAAAAGGGTGACAAAATAATAATAAAGAAGGAGTTGGCTGATTGGAACCAAGCTGTCGGGATTTCGAAATCGCCTAACATGCGCTCAGTATAATCACGGCCAAATAAGTTTAGCGACGAGCCTGCTTGCTCAAAGCCGGTCCAGAAAAAGATAGAGGCTAGACACACCAAAAAAAGCGCACCTAAGCTGCGTTTCTCATTGCCGTCCAAATTACCAAAAAAGAACACACCGGCATAATAAGCTAGGAACACCACGGTGATTGCAATAGCAACATACTGCGCCATGGTGACAGGGTCAAAGGTAAGCTGACCGCTGATCATCAAATACGTTACAACGGCTAAACCGAGCATGGCAACAGCAATGACTTGCCAAGAACGCTTAGTGGCGGTTGCAGACATCGCCACCATAGGCTGTGCACCAGCGCCGTCTAATTTGTGAATGGTCATGCGATATTGAATTAAGCCAATGCCCATACCAATGGCTGCTGCACCAAACGCCCAGTGCCAACCCATTTCAACTTGTAAGTAACCGCAAACAATATAACCGATGATGGAACCAAGGTTGATACCTAAATAATAAAGTGTGTAACCACTGTCACGACGATCGTCGTCATCTGCGTACAGCTGGCCCACCATAGCGCCGATATTTGGTTTAAGTAGGCCTGTGCCTAACACGACTAACACTAAGCCAACGAAGAAGGTTGAGTTGTTAGGAATCGCTAACACTATGTGACCACACATGATGATCACACCGCCGTACCAAACAGCTCGCTGCCCGCCAATCAAGCGATCGGCTATCCAGCCGCCGGGCAAGCCCATAAAGTACACTGCGCCAGTGTATAAGCCGTAAATCGCAGTAGCGGATGCTACCGTAATCACAAGACCGCCTTCTTGAATACTGGCCGTCATGAAAAGTACTAGTAATGCGCGCATGCCGTAGTAGCTCATGCGTTCCCACATCTCTGTAAAGAATAGGGTAGAAAGGCCCCCTGGTTGGCCTAAGAAATCTTTTGTTTTTGTTGTCATAATGCCTGCCGTAAACCCAGTTAGCGTCTTTATATTAAAAAAGAATCACGAATGAAGATGCTAAATGTCTGGTTATGATTATTGTTTTTGCCGACTACTCTAACGGTAGTTAACGATTTTCAGCCACGTTTATACTAGAGCCAAGGGATGAAGACAAGAAAGGTAGCGCTACGAGGTTGTAATTATTTCTTCACTAATGGTCAGACCTTATAGCGATGTGAGCCTAAATTAACCATTTCACTCATTTCGCAAATCATATATCATGCTGCCCCATTTATTTGGCACATTTGTACAGATTTCAACCTTCTGAGACCCACAGGGATAGCAGTATGTTAAGAAAGTTTAATTTTCAGATAATCGCATTACTTGCGTTTATGTTTGTGGCGCCAGTTAACGCAGTTACGCCATCCGCGCAACAAATTGAGCAATTTAAAAGCATGCCCAAAGCACAGCAAGAAGCACTTGCTCGTCAAATGGGTATTGATTTATCTGACTTAAATCTTTCAGGTGGCAGCGGCAACAATATACAGGTGCAACCAGAAACTCAGGTAAACCGCTATGTTGATGACGACGAAATCGCAAAACGTCTTGCTGAGCAAAGTGCCAATAAAGACAAAACGAAAGAATTAAAACCATTCGGCTACGACTTGTTTGATTCATCAACGGCAACAGCTTCTTTTGCCCCGCCAACGAACTTGCCTGTACCAGCAGATTATATATTGGGCCCGGGTGACACTATTCGCGTGCAATTATTCGGTAAGGTCAGTGAGCAACATTCGTTGCAAGTTAACAATGAAGGCGTTATCGAAGTGCCAGACTTAGGCCCAATGAATGCCGCAGGCCTTAGTTATAACGAGTTCAAGCAACAGCTGACACAGCGTTACAGCGAACAAGTCATTGGTGTAACGCCCAATATCAGTATGGGCGAGCTACGCACAATTCAGGTTTATATGGTGGGTGAGGCATATCAACCGGGTGCATATACGGTTAGCGCGTTATCGACCATTACCAATGCGTTGTTCTCAAGTGGCGGTATTAACGATGTGGGCTCGTTGCGCCATATTGAGCTTAAGCGAGCCGGGAAAACAGTAACTGAATTCGACTTGTACGACTTACTTGTATTTGGTGACACCAGCAAAGACATGCGCTTACAACAGGGCGACGTGATCTTTATTCCCATTGTGAAAAAGTTGGTGAGCGTAGACGGTGAGGTTCGCCGCCCTGCGATATATGAAGCCAACGACAACGACACTATGGCTAGCATGTTAAACATTGCTGGTGGTTTATTACCGACAGCAGCGGCTAAAAGCTTACAAGTAGCACGTAGTACAGCCAGTGACGGTTTTGAAGTGAAAACTGTGAACATGCAAGACAGAGCTGAGCGTTCACTAAAACTATCTGCAGGTGACTTCATTAATGTACCCGCTGCGGGCAACGAATTTAATAATGCGGTTGT
>OJDH01000127.1_pt1 | contig 59535 bp, 57 predicted proteins | sample 1592761 | NCBI WGS metagenome assembly OJDH01 (sample SAMN05416855, study PRJEB24817) | seawater metagenome | isolation source: Sea water | place: Canada:Atlantic | collected 2013-11
AGATCTACACTATCCTCTTCGTCGGCAGCGTCAGATGTGTATAAGAGACAGTTCTCAATCAGTGGACACAGATCAGGAATCTCGCCATGTACAACATCGGTGTAGGTTTCCAGACCTTCCATCTCACGCATCTTGCCATCGTTACGCAGCACTATGGCAGATGGCTGTAACACCTTGTGCAGTGCGTCGATAATATCGTCCAGTACCGCTTCCATCCCGGCACTGGAAACCTGCACTGCCACGACATCGAAGTAACGGTCGATCACCAGTCCTGGCAAACCATCACTGTCGCCATAGATCAGCCGGTAACATGGCTGGTCGTAGTTCATCTCACGTAATGACAAGGCGACTTTCAACCGATGTACCAGCAGCGAACGGTTCAGTGGCTGCTTCGAGTCCCGGCTGATGATACGACCACAAATCAGGTTATTCGGGTTCAGGTAGGCTACACCCAGCTCTTTACCCCGATCGTTTTCAACCACCACCTGCTGACCAATGCCAAACATTTTTAACGGGCTCATTTTGGTATCTACTTCGTTGCTGTAGATCCACAGGTGGCCGCCGCGCAGACGTTTGTCCGCACCGGGTTTTAATCGCAGGGTTTGCATCAACATGAGGGTGTTTTACCGCCGGGTCATTTTAAGAGAGAGGTGTATCGTACAGAAAAGACACTCCCGGCGCAGGCCGGGAGCAGAACGCGCTAATTAACAGGCAACGCCTGTCGCTGAGACAGACTCAGCCTTCAGATTCGCACAGCGCGGCATAGCCGTCAGCATCGAGCAGATCATCCAGTTCGCCGATATCGCTCAGCTTGAGCCTGAAGAACCAGCCATCACCGTAGAAATCAGAGTTTACGGTTTCCGGTGCATCCACCAGCAACTCGTTGACGGCAATCACTTCACCACTCAACGGCGCATAAATATCCGATGCTGCTTTTACGGACTCCACCACACCGGCATCATCGCCACTGTCCAGTTCCGTGCCCACTTCAGGCAATTCAATGAAAACCACATCACCCAGTAACTCCTGGGCGTGATCCGTAATGCCGATAGTGACAATGCCGTCACCCTCAACGCGGATCCACTCGTGGCTGGCTACATATTTCAGATCAGATGGAATATCACTCATTGTTCGTTCCTGTCATCAGGTGGATTACCAGAATATTGCCGCAGTTTAGCACTTTCTGTCGCCGATGCAGGTCAGGATTAACAGCCTGCACCAGCACATAACTCTCAGCGTCGTCTGGCCAGCGGTGGCAGCTCACCAGACAGCCCCATTGCTTGCTGTACCACGTGGTTTTTTACCGGCCCCAGCCGGTTCATCAGCGTCATACCCAGGTTACGGGCCAGCCGTAGCGCAGGTTGCTGGCTATTGAACAGCCGCTTGAAGCCTTCCATCGCCGCCGACATCTGCAGGTTGCTGGTCTGACGCTCACGCTCAAACCGTTTAAGCACCCGCTCACTGCCATAACACTCACCCTGTGCGATCGCCGTCAGCAAGGTGTCGGCCAGTGCCGCAGCATCCAGCAATCCCAGATTTACCCCCTGACCGGCCAGCGGGTGAATAGTGTGGGCAGCATCGCCGATCACCGCAATGCCCGGGCGAACATAATCTTTCGCATGACGCTGGCGCAGCGGGAAACAGTGGCGCGGATCACTGCCAGTAATCGCCCCCAGTCGATGCTCAAAGGCCTGCCCCAGCGCCTGGCAAAACGCATCATCATCCAGCGCCTGCAGATCACGGGCATGGCCTGGCGAGGTGGACCAGACCAGCGAGCAGCGGTGTGGGTCAGCCAGTGGCAGCATGGCCAGCGGACCATCATCGGTAAAGCGCTGCCAGGCCGTGGCCTGGTGTGGCTGCTCGGTGGTCACCGTGGTCACAATAGCGTGATGACCATAGTCCCACTCCAGCAGCGGAATACCCGCCATCTGTCGGGTGCGAGACAGCGCCCCGTCACAGGCGATTACCAGCTGTGTCTGCAGTTCAGTACCGTCGGTCAACGTCAGCCGTCGCTGATCACCCGCCAGGGGTGCCGACAGGCCGCTGACCTGTACACCACTACGCAAGGTCAGATCAGGATGCTCAGCCAATTGCTGCAGCAAGGCCGCCACGGTGACCCGGTTTTCGACAATATGCCCCAGCGTGGGTTCATGCAGCTCACGGCTGCAAAAATGGATATGCCCTGTGCCCTCACCATCCCAGACATCCATATCGGTGTAGGGACTGACCCGCGCAGCGGCCATGGCGGGCCAGGCACCAATATGAGCGAGGATCTGTTGTGAAGCGCAGGTCAGCGCACTGACCCTTGGGTCATAGCCCTGGGCCTGCTGAGCAATCAGCTGATTTGCCACCCGTTCCAGCGCCACGTCCCGGCTTTCCAGAATAGATATTTGCAGCCCACTGTCAGCCAGTGCCAGCGCCGTGGTCAGCCCCACCATCCCTGCACCTACAATGACAATATCTACCTGCTCAGCGCTGGCCGTACCCGGCCCTGCAGTTTCGTTGGTCACGTTCGTCATCCTATTTCAGATCCGGGGCTGGCGAATCCAGGCCCATTGCGCTGCGGGCAAACAGCGTTTTCGCTGGCGGACAGACATCCATCAGCTGCAAGCCCAGGTCTCGCCCCAGCCCCAGCAGCGGGTTACGGCTGGCAAACAGCTTCATGGTGCTGTCACTGAAGCCGATGGTGCGTTGCTGATCACTTAAACGTTCAGCATAAAAGCGCTCCAGCATCGCCAGTTCACCCAAAGACTGACCCGCCTCACGGCTGTGAATCAGCTGTTCGGCCAGTGCCACCACACCCCGTAGCGCCAGGTTATAACCCTGACCGGCAATCGGATGTAACGCGTGGGCAGCATTGCCCAGCACCACCAGATTGGCCCGTACCTGCTCTTCGGCCAGCATCAGTTTGAGCGGATAATGGAACCGCTCACCGACTTTGACAAAACGCCCCAGCCGGTAGCCAAAGCGCTCCTGCAGGCGCGCTATAAACGCGGCATCATCCAGCGCCAAAATACTCTCCAGCTCATCATCCGCCACCGTCCAGACCAGACCACACCGGTGCAGACCGTCCTGGTCTTCCAGCGGCAGCAGCGCCATCGGCCCGCTATCGGTGAAGCGTTCATAGGCTACGCCAGCGTGGGGCTGCTGCGGGCTGACATTGGTAACAATGGCATGCTGATCATAGCCTTCGGTGTGGTAATGAATCCCCAGGTTTTCCCGCAGGCTGGAACGACCACCATCGGCCATCACTACCAGCTCGGCGCTTAACTCATGGACTTCCTCACCCTGATACAGCGTCACCCCCATCCGGCCTGGCTGCGGGGCCAGCGCCGTGACTTCAGCCGGGCAAATAAAATCGATACATTTTTTTGCATCCGGCTGCTGCAGACGGTCCAGCAACACCCGGCCCAGCCAGTGGTTTTCCACCACATAGCCCAGCGCTTCAACATTTTCATCCTCGGCATGTAACCGGGCGGCACCAAAGCGGCCTTTGTCCGAGACATGGATATGCTCAATCGGGCTAAGATGCTCACGCAACGTATCCCACACACCCATCAGCTGATAACTGGCCCGGCTGCCATACGCCAGTGCCGTGGCACGGGCGTCATAGCTGGGGGTATAACTCAGCGGATCCTGCGCCAGCGGGTGGGTTTCAATCACCGCGATGCTGAGCGCCAGCCGCTGGGCGGCGGGCAGCAGCGCACAGGCCAGTGAAGCACCCACCATGCCACCGCCAATAATGATCAGATCATACTGCTGCTTCATCCGCTTATCCCTCAGCCATTAATGCTTCGATATCCGCCACGGTAGTCGGTGCGCTGGCAGTCAGTACCTCATAACCCTCAGGAGTGATCAGTACATTGTCTTCAATCCGCACCCCGATTCCGCGCCAGCGCTCTTCGACCTTGCGGCAGTCCGGCGCGATATACAGACCCGGCTCGATAGTCATCACCATGCCGGGTTCCAGCGGCCGCCAGTCACCGTTTTTCCGGGTATTGCCCACATCGTGCACATCCATTCCCAGCCAGTGACCGATTCGGTGCATATAGAAATCCCGGCAGGCACCCACTTCAATCAGATCCTGTAGCTCACCCCGCAGAATACCCAGCTCCAGCAACCCTTCCGTCAGCACTGCCACCGACAACTCATGGATACGATTCAGCGGCACCCCAGGCTTACAGGCGTCGATACAGACCTGCTGCGCTTTGAGAACCAGTTCATAGATGGCTTTCTGTTCCGGGCTGAAACGGCCATTGACCGGGAAAGTACGGGTAATGTCCGCCGCGTAATAATCCTGCTCAACACCTGCATCTATTAATACCAGGTCACCGTCCTTCAGCGGCTGGTTATTCTCGGTGTAATGCAGTACACAGGCGTTATCACCCCCGCCCACGATTGACGGGTAAGCACACTGGCGATGCCCGGCCATGGCGAATTTATGGGTGATGGTCGCTTCCAGCTGATATTCATACAGCCCCGGCTGGCAGACCCGCATCGCGTCTGCATGCGCCTGGGCCGACAGCTCACCGGCTTCACGCATCACCATCAGCTCTGGCGCTGATTTGAATAACCGCATTTCGTGCAGAATCGGCTCCAGCTGCATCAGTGCCGTCGGCGACTGCAATCCGCTACGACCGCCCTGGCGCAGTACGTTAAGCCAGCTCTGGATCTGACTGTCGACTTCGGCATCCTGCCCCATGAGGTAGTACAGCTGCTGACGGCCATCCAGCAGACCGATAACCTGCTCATCAATGCGCTCAATCGGCCAGGCACCATCGGCCTCATAGTCACCCACACAGCCCTCGGGCCCGGCCCGGTAACCGTGCCAGATTTCCATCAGCGGGTCTTTGTCCTGACAGAACAGTACATACTCGCCCTCTTCGTTACCGGGTAGCAGTAACAGAATGGCATCCGGCTCATCGAAACCGGTCAGGTAGTAAAAATCACTGTTCTGACGGAACGGGTATTCCACATCACTGTTACGTGGCTGCATCCGGGCCGCAGCCACCAGAATGGCCGATTCGGCCGGCAACTGCGCCATCAGTGCCTGACGACGCTGGGCAAATACGCTCTGTTCTATCCGTGCTCGCATATTAATGTACCGTTGGGGCCGGGTCCGGCGCGGTGTTATCTTCTGGCGGTGTATTACACTCGGTGAACAGCATCAGGCAGGCCATGCGCACATACTCCTGCACCTCCATCATATCCGCCTCATTTTCTTCGGTATCTTCTATATCTGACTCGATCTGCGCAATCTGACTCAGATCCTGCAACGTTTCGCGGGTCTCTTTGGTCATCGAGCTATTACTGTGTGCACCCTGCAGGCCAAAACCACTGAGAAAGCCAGTACACCAGCTGCCCAGCATTTGTACCCGCTGGCTCAGCTCAGTTTCATCATCGGGCAGCAGCAGCTGAAAGCTCATATCGGCCGACTGCAGCTGGCCCAGCGCACACTGGTACAGACCGAGGATGCCAACCTTGCCAGCTTCACTCTTCAGCGCCGTGATATCCATCAGCTCACAGGCATTGCGCAGCAGCACGTCTGGCTTGGAGCGTGCGCCCGCCGCCAGCTGGCCGCAAAACAGGCCATGCAATTCAGCCGGGGAAACAACCTGAACGCCTTCTTCGACAAACAGGTTAGTGATCAGATCAAAATCAGGTAACTCAATCGGGTTTGTATTTTCAGCAGACATGGATTTTCTATATAAAAGGAAAGAGGGTTGGCTATATGCTAGCATTTGCCGCAAGCGCCGACCACGCGGGGCGATTACCCCGTGGACGCAATCTGAGTATAGACACAGGTTCAGACGCAAGCGCACTTAAAAGCCTCCGCAATATGGCCGGGTTTCACCCGCCGTCACAACGATGCAGGAGGCATCCCAGCCAGCCGAGGTAGATAATGTCAGAGAACTATTTTGACGTTCTGGAATCCAGATTAATACAGCTGATGGAACACTGTGAAGCCCTGGAACGGGAGAACGCACAGCTGAAAGCAAACGAAGCAGCTCTACGCGAAGAGCGCAGCCGTCTGCTACAGATTAACGACCAGACACGCCAGAAAGTTGAAGCTATGATTCAAAGACTGAAATCACTGGAGCAGAACCGATGAGCGACGCCAACACAGTCAGTGTTTCACTGATGGGCAAGGAATACATGATCGCCTGTCCTGCCGGGTCGGAAAAGCAGTTAATGCAGGCGGCCCAGCAGCTGAATGCAAAGATGAAAGAAATCCGTGGTGCGGGTAAAACAGTCGGCCTGGAGCGCATCGCAATCCTGGCCGCCCTGCATATCAGTCATGAACTGCTGCTGCACAACAACCAGCAAGATGAACACAACGCCCTGGCCCAGCGTCAGTCGGATATGGAACAACAGCTGGAAAAGCTCAATCGCCGGCTGGACAGCTCATTACAGAAGCGCCCAGCTCCGTCCGAATAAACAGCCAGAGAACAGTGTTCAGCTGAATTTTTTTCATTAAAAATAAATTAGCTTATTTTTCATACAGTTAATTAGCACATCTAGCAGAATAAAAACAAATTTCAAGACCTGACATAGCAACACTTCCAGGTATAATAGCCTTAACTCCCTGGGGTGTTTGGTTACTGGCATTGTCCCTCGAGCCGATAATCATACCACCGGGGGCAGCTCGTAAGCCTTGATGTGCATGTCCGCCTGACGGAAAGCCTAATAGGTTTCAGTTGCTCCCACCTTGAACCTTCGGGTTCAGGGGCTGCGTCGGTACCGGCACTTCCGGGGAGCCCTTATCCACTGCTATTATCCTGCCCCTTGTATTTCCCTATTCAGGACAGGAGCAGACTTTGGACCCACGCCAGCAACTCCGCCAGCAAATGCGTCGCTCACGTCGAGCACTGACCCCACAACAACAGAAAACTGCCGCGCGTAACCTGCTTGCCAACATGGCAACTCTGCCCGAATTTATTCGTGCAAAGCATATCGCCATCTATTTGCCTGCTGACGGTGAAATAGACCCGCGCCCGCTACTCGAGCGCTGCTGGGCTATGGGCAAGAAAACCTATCTGCCCGTTCTGCACCCGATCAAGCATAACCGACTCTGGTTCGCCCCTTACGATGCCGACACCCCGATGAAGCGCAATTGCTACGGCATCGAAGAGCCCCGGCTGGATAAAGCCCCCCGCCGCCCTGCCTGGGCCCTGGACCTGGTACTACTGCCGCTGGTCGCCTTTGATGCCCAGGGCGGACGTATGGGTATGGGCGGTGGCTACTACGACCGCACCTTCGCCTTTACTCAGGGCGCGGCAGCACTGCGCGGCCCCACCCTGCTTGGCCTGGCCCATGAATTACAACAGGTAGGAAAACTACCTGTTGCCAGCTGGGATATTCCGCTAGCAGGCGTACTCACCGACCATCATCGCTACCTCGGCTGATCAGACTCCATCGCTGCCTCTGAAACATCGGATGCAGCGCCCTCGCCCTGCACACCAGGCACCACGACTCTGACAACACGACCAATAAGGCAGCGATGGTACTATAATAAACCAGAGAGGGAGTACTGAAGCCAGCAACGGCTCAGAAAAGAAAACACAGAGGCATAATACCGGTTACATAAGCGCTGAAAATACAACCCAACCGATATTGAGCACCCTCTGAATTATTAATACAAAATATCAGCTGTTATTAAAAACCTGCTGTACAAGCGTTGCGAACTGGAAGTCAACATGGCTTACACCTGTCATTACTGAACCAATGACAAATACCATCACCAGAATTAAAACGATATCCGGGCCTTTTTTCATCTCTCTACTCTACAAGCCGTTGGTGAATGGGCAACCCAGAGCAACCAACAAGGTACAAAAACGCTTGTTAGTCTTCCAGATGTACAGATTTTTGCAAGCACTTTTGAGGCAGTGCTAAATACCCTTTCGGCAAGTTAGCGCAGGTATTTAATAAATACTGATAGAAAGTTCACCAAGCCCTATGAATTGACAGCGTTTTTTCTACTTAATGGTCCCCCTATCAGCAAGTAAACCGGATTAGCTCAGACGCTAATCCACACAATCAGCCACTAATTACTGCCGATGTTTCAACAGGTTAGGAGTTACGATTAAACACTCAACAGCATCTGAACAAAAATATTTATCCCGGCCATGATATTTAAGCGAATAATTTAAAGAAAAACAGCTGGATAAAAACACAGTCCACGAGTGAAATAATCGCAAACACTCTAATAAAATATCTGTCAACAGGCTGACTGAAGCCTTAACAAGTGCCGCCAGCACAGCCTGGTACTCACGTGAATTTTCCTGACTACTCTGTTTTTTTCGCTCAGTGGTATATATTCAGAGACGGAATACAGCCAACGACTGTTGAGGACTATGGTCGTTTTTTAGCAAGCAGGAGTCACTATGAGCACATCTCTGGTTTTAACCGTTATCGCCCCGGACAAGCCGGGCCTGGTGGAACTGATATCCAACACCGTTGCAACGCATCAGGGTAACTGGCTGGAATCCAGCATGTCGCGACTGGCAGGCAAATTTGCCGGCATCCTCACGGTCAGCATACCTGAAGCGAACTGCCCGGCACTGATCGATGCGCTGTCTGCACTGGAAGCCCAGGGACTGAAAATTGTTACCGAAGTCAGCCATGAGCCTGCCGCAGACCAGCGTAAAGCACTGACCCTTGAACTGGTTGGTCATGACAAGGCTGGCATTGTGCGCGATCTGTCCCAGGCACTGGCCAGTCGCCATATCAATGTTGAGCGCCTGAGCACTGAACTGGTATCCGGCTCCATGTCTGCCGAAGAACTGTTCAAGGCCCAGGCCGACCTGCTGGCGCCAGCCGACACCGACCTGGATGAACTTCAGGGAGCACTGGAAGCAATCGCCAGTGATCTGATGGTCGACATCAGTCTTAACTGATTAAATCATTACGCTCTACACAGAAAACCGCTGCCTGCACAGCGGTTTTTATACGACTGTCAGACCAAATTAAGACTCTGATGTGGCTGACGCTTCTCCAGCACGATAAGCAGGAGCATCAACACCGCACCAATCGACACAAAACCACCGGCTAACCACAACCCCTGATCATAATTTCCGGCCTGTTGTGCCAGCATCCCGGTTAATGCAGGCGCGACAATCTGAGCAACACCATAAGACAACGTCATTCGCCCCATCATTTTTGCCGGACGAGCAGGATAAAAACGGCCAGACAATGTTAACACCAGACTGACACAACCAATAAAAGTGCCACCGTACAACACTGCACTAAACAGCACCCCCGCCAGACCATCAGTAAGCGCAGGTAATATAATACCCAATACCTGAATGCCATACGCCAGCACTAACGCTCGTAAATACCCCCACCGGCGCGCAATACGATCCCAGACAAGAACAGCAGGCATTGATGCAATACCGACAACCACAAACGTCCAGGCGCCCATACCCGTTAATTCGGGCTGCTGTTCAACGATATCAACAATAAACGTTGCACTGATCACGTAGCCATACCCGGCACAGAAGTAAGCCAGCATCAGCACCCGCATAAAAACCGGGTCCGGCGGGCAATCAACCATGGCATGGCCACTAACGGTCAGCGGGCGCGGATCAGGTCGAGGCATCCAGCGCCAGGCCGGAATACTCAGCAGCGCAGCGGCAACCGCAAACCAGATCCATTGCAGGTCCCAGCTCAACGCCTGCTGTAACATGACCTCAACCATCAGGCCGGCAAAGACAATCCCGGCACCGGCACCGGCAAAATGTATGCCCAGCTCGCCACGAAACTGATGGCGCAACAACCAGTTAAGCACCAGCCCTGCCGCCAGTAACATACCACCAGAGCTTGAAACACCAGAAATAAACCGCAGCAACATCCAGATATACAGGTTATCTGTCCAGGCCATTGCCACCGTCGTCAACACGGCAATAATCAGATAAAGACGATATAACTGATCTTTGACCACCAGACTGCTTATCGATGCGGCCAGTATTGCCCCGCACATATAGCCCGCATAGTTTATCGTAGCAAGCCAGCCACCGACGGCATCGTCCAGCCAGGTTTCCAGCTGCATTACCGGCAGTAACGGCGTGTACGCGAACCGGGCAACACCAATCGTCACGATCATGCAACAGATACCCGCAACCAACACTTTTACTCGCTGCCTCTCATACTCCATTGAAGAGCACTCCTGTTATTCTTATTGCTGACGAGACTACGCAGAGCAATACACCGCTACAATCGAATCATTGCGAACAAATCGTTCACTCAGAGAGAAGCATTAATGGAGCTGGTCAATCTGCGCACTTTTAAAGCCGTCGTCGACAGAGGCGGTATCCGTGGCGCATCAGAATTGATGCATACTGTACAGTCCAATATCACCAGTCGCATTCAGCGGCTGGAAGAGGAGCTGGAATGCGCACTCTTCAAACGCAATGGCCGACGGTTAACACTGACACCGAGTGGCGAAACACTCTATGACTACACTGAGCGTATCCTGCAACTGACGCTTCAGGCGGAAACCGCCGTACGCCTGTCAGCGCAGCATTATCGACTGCGTATAGGCACCCCGGAACCTTTCACCGCTGTTCACCTGCCCCGCGCCCTGCAAGCGCTGCGCCGTGACCATGAAGAAATCCTGCCCGATCTGCATATCGCGACCAGCGTTGAGCTAACGGCAGCGGTACTGGAGGGCCGACTTGATTGTGCCTTTGTCGGTACCCAGGTCACTCACCCTGAACTGGTGTCTCGCCCAGCCGTGCGTGAACAAATTGTGCGCATCACCTCCGCCGATAACCCCGACGTGCCCGTACTGATTATTCGTGCCGATGGCTGCGCATACCGCGAGAGGGCACTGCAATGGCAAAGTCGTAATGGCCGGGGCAATGAAGCAAGGCTGGAGATGGGAACCGTGGATGGTTTGCTCGGTTGTGTCGCAGCAGGACTAGGTTACAGCGTAATCAGCCGGCAAATGGTAGCAAACAGCCGTTATGAGCACTCACTCAAACTGTCACCCCTGGATGTGACAGAGACATTGATGGAGATTGTGCTGATACATCGACGAGATGCGGTACCACTGGCAGGCATTGATGCACTTGCCGCGTTGTTTGAACACGCGATACCGTAAAAAATAAAATAGAACCGGCACACAGAACGTGTGCCGGAGTATCCACGGCTTAGCGCGCCGCCAGCTTCACTTTAGCGCGTTCAACCGCCGCCAGCACCTGCTTCGGTGCAGTACCACCAATATGGTCGCGGGCCGCAACCGAGCCTTCCAGCGTCAGCACTTCGAACACATCCTGCTCGATGGTATCGGAGAACTGCACCAGCTCCGCCAGTGTCATCTCGCCCAGATCTTTATTCTGTTCGATGCCGTACGCAACCGACTTACCCACAACTTCATGAGCATCACGGAACGGCATGCCTTTACGCACCAGGTAATCTGCCAGGTCGGTGGCCGTAGAAAAGCCACGCAACGCCGCTTCACGCATGCTGTCTTTCTTCGGCTCCAGCGCCGGTATCATATCGGCAAACGCACGCAGACAGCCTTTCACTGTATCGATGGCATCGAACAGTGGCTCTTTATCTTCCTGGTTGTCTTTGTTGTAGGCCAGTGGCTGTGACTTCATCAGCGTCAACAGGCTCATCAGGTGACCGTAGACACGACCCGACTTGCCACGCACCAGTTCTGGCACATCCGGGTTTTTCTTCTGCGGCATGATAGAAGAGCCGGTGCAGAAGCGGTCTGGCAGGTTGATAAAGTTGAACTGTGCCGAGGTCCACAGCACCAGCTCTTCCGACATCCGCGTCATGTGCATCAGCAGAATGCTGGATGCAGCACAGAATTCGATGGCGAAATCACGATCGGATACCGCATCCAGTGAATTCTCTGCAGGGGCGCTGAAGCCCAGCAGCTCGCAGGTCATATCACGCTGAATCGGGTAGGTTGTACCCGCCAGTGCTGCAGCACCCAGCGGCATAATGTTGGTACGTTCGCAACAATCAACAAAACGACCATAGTCGCGGCTGAGCATCTCGAACCAGGCCATCAGGTGATGACCAAAGGTTACTGGCTGCGCTGTCTGCAGATGGGTAAAGCCAGGCATAATAGTATCGCTTTCACGCGCAGCAACGCTCAGCAGACCTTCCTGCAGGCGGGTAATTTCCGCCAGAATCAATTCGATCTCATCACGCAGATAGAGACGGATATCCGTTGCCACCTGGTCATTACGGGAACGGCCGGTATGCAGCTTTTTACCGGTAACACCGATTTTCGCTGTCAGCGCGGCTTCGATGTTCATATGCACATCTTCCAGTGCAATAGACCATTCAAACTGACCGCTTTCGATCTCTACCCGAATCTCTTCCAGCCCACGCAGAATATCATCGCGCTCAGCTTCGGTCAGAACGCCTGCTGCTGTCAGCATTTTCGCGTGGGCAATGGAGCCACGGATATCCTGCAGGTACATACGCTGGTCAAATTCAACCGAGGCGGTGAAACGGGCGACAAAAGCATCTGTAGGCTCGTTAAAACGACCGCCCCATTGCTGGTTGGTTGTGTTGCTCATGGAAGAATCCTCTACGTTCGCAGCAATGTGCTCGATCCAAAAAAGTGGGCGCCAGTATACCACGAAGGTCCCAGCGCCCCGAAGGGCACTTTAGCCCTCACCGACAACAGCCCGGTGCATTACCATGCTCAGCAGCACCTTGACCTGTATCAGGCCGATTTCACCGATTAGTTAATCCAGAGCCACCTGCGATCTGCCAGGCCATTGTACGATTCTGCTACAATGGCCCCTCAAATTCCCCCGCTGTGGCGGGTAGTACAGGATCAGGCTAATGAGTAAGAAGACAGTCCGTATCGCCACTCGCAAAAGTCTGCTGGCCCTCTGGCAGGCAGAGTACGTGAAAGCAGAGCTGGAAAAGCACTATCCCGAGCTGATCGTTGAGCTGGTCACCATGACCTCTCGCGGCGACATTATTCTGGATACGCCCCTGGCCAAGGTCGGCGGCAAGGGACTGTTTGTCAAAGAGCTGGAAACCGCCATGCTGGAAGACCGCGCCGATATCGCGGTACATTCCATGAAAGATGTCCCGATGGCCTTCCCGGATGGTCTCGGCCTGGCAGTCATCTGTCCGCGTGAGCGTCCAACCGATGCCTTTGTCTCCAACAATTTCAAAACACTGGACGCACTGCCAGCAGGCAGCGTGGTCGGCACCTCCTCACTGCGCCGCGAAGCGCAGCTGCGTGAGAAACGCCCAGACCTGACAATCCACTGGCTGCGCGGCAACGTACAGACCCGGCTGGGCAAGCTCGATAATGGCGACTACGATGCCATCATCCTGGCCACCGCTGGCCTGGTTCGCCTCAAGCTGAAGGACCGTATCGCCGAAGAACTGGACACCGAGTTCTGCCTGCCAGCAGGCGGCCAGGGCGCTGTCGGTATTGAGTGCCGCAATGACGATATTGAGATGCTGGAACTGCTTAAACCCCTGCATCATCAACACAGCGCCTGGCGTGTTCTGGCCGAGCGGGCAATGAACCGTCGGCTCGAAGGTGGCTGTCAGGTACCCATCGGCTGCTACGCGACAATCAGCGATGATCTGAGCAGCATGCGCCTGCAAGGCCTGGTCGGCCGCCCCGACGGCACCCTGATTCTGCGCGATGAGATCAGCGGTAAACCGGAAGACGGTGAACAGATGGGCATCACTCTGGCTGAACGCCTGCTGGATGCAGGCGCAGGTGACATTCTGAAAGCCGTTTACGACCAGGCTGATGACTAAGCCACTGGCCGGACAACGGATTTTGGTTACCCGCCCGGCTCACCAGGCGCAGTACCAGATTGACCAGCTGACCCAGCTGGGTGCAACGGCGGTATCGCTACCGTTACTGCAGATTAATGCGGTAACGGAAGATGATCCGTCGTATCACCCGCTGAAAAGCCGTATCCTCGATCTGGACCTGTACCACAGTGTCATCTTCATCAGCGTCAATGCCGCCCGTATCGGCGCTGACTGGATTGATCAGTACTGGCCGCAGTTGCCGCTGGGGGTTAGCTGGCTGGCCATCGGCCGTCGTACAACTCAGGCTCTGGCCAACTATGGCATTACTGCATTTCACAGCGAACAAGGGTACGATTCGGAAGCCCTGCTGGCTGCCACGCCGCTACAGGCGGTTGACGGCCGCAAAATTTTAATCATGCGGGGTCAGGGCGGCCGGGAATTACTGGCTGATACCCTGCGACAACGGGGCGCTGAGGTTGACTATGCCGACCTGTATCAGCGCAGCTGCCCACACTACAGTGAGGCGCAGCTGAACAGTGCATTGACGACACCCCTCGACGCTCTGCTGGTCACCAGTGCTCAGGCACTGGATAACCTGCAGGCACTGGCAGGCCCCAGGCTTGTATCGTTACAACATCACCCGCTGATTGTCCCCAGTGAACGAATCGCCTCACTGGCTCAACAGCAAAGCTGGCAGCAGGTCCGGGTAGCAGAAGGCCCCGACGACCGTGCCATGATCCAGGCGCTATTGCCTGATATGGATTTGGAAAGCGACCATGAGCACAACTGATAACAACAAAGCTGGCGACGCTAAAGAGCAGGCGCCAAAGACTGAGCCCAAAGCGACTGATAATACTGAGCAGCACGCCTCAGACAGCAAAGGTCCAGAAGGCCGTAACCGCAATCGCAACCGCAATCGCGGCAAACGTGGCGGCGCTCGCGCTGGCAACGACAGTAGCGACAGCCAGGCCGATCAGCCCGCTGCGGACACTCCGCGCGCTGATAATACCAAAGCCACCAACAGCAGCCCGAAAGACAAGGCTGCAGGCAATGGTGCAGCCCCGGTGGCGGCGAATACTGCCAGCTCAGGCGCAACCTGGCCGGGCAAGCTGGCACTGGCACTGTCGTTTGCAGCACTGGGCGCTTCCGGCTACCTGTACTGGATGAGCATGCAGCAGACGCAACAAAACGTGCAGCTGCGCAGCGAAATCAACGCCAAGGTAGATAGCATGCTCAGCGGCGCGCGTAGCGATCTGAGCAGCAACATGGCAGACGTGAATCGCCAGCTGGGCGAAGTCAAAGCCCAGGCCAGTAACGACAAGAACAACGTTAACGAACTGCAGAACCGTCTGACTCGCTCGATGAAGCAGGTGATGGCACAGCAGCATAACAGCCGCAAAGACTGGCTGCTGGCAGAGGTCGAGTACCTGCTACGGCTGGCGAACCAGCGCATCCTGATGGAAAACACCGTTAACGGCGCCCTGCAGCTGCTCAAATCAGCTGACAAGATCCTCGCCGAAACGGATGACGTGACCATCTACGATATCCGCAAAGCTGTAGCTGCTGATATCGCCGCGCTGGAAGCCGTACCATTGCTCGACAGTGAAGGTCTGTTCCTGAAACTGGGCGCGATGAACCAGCAGGTTGCTAACCTTAGCGTTACCCCATTGAGCCAGCAGCATCAGCTGCCAGACATGCTCAAAGAGATTACCCCTGAATCCGTCCAGGCCGGCTGGGCCAGCGGCGTACAGGCGTCCTGGGGCAAGGCGATGGCCAAACTGGAATCCCTGATCGTCATCCAGCACCGCGACGAACCGGTTAAGCCACTGCTGTCACCTGAGCAGAAATACTATCTGCAGCAGAATCTTAACCTGATGCTGGAACAGGCTCAGCTGGCGCTGCTGCAGCGTCGCCAGGAATCCTTCGACAGCGCGCTGAACAAAGCTGAAGAGTGGCTGGGCACTTACTTCCAGCAGGATGATGGCACCACCCAGGCACTGCTGCGCGGTATCGGTGAGCTGAAATCCAGCCAGGTTTCCCCTGCTCTGCCAGACATTTCCAACTCCCTGACTGAGCTCAAAGCCTACCTGCAGCAGATGACTGCACTGAAACAGAAAGGAGCTGGCCAATGAAAAAGCTTTTTCTGTTAATGGTGCTGGTGCTGGTTGGCGGCGCCTGGGTCGGTGAAAAAATGGTGCAGGACCCCGGCTACGTGCTGCTGTCCTACAACCAGACCACCGTTGAAACCAGCCTCTGGGTGATGCTGGTAACCGTTGCGATCAGCTTTATGCTGCTGCACTGGGTCCTGAACCTGCTGTTCAACACCCGCCTGCCAACTGAACAGCTGCGTGGCTGGCGTGAACGCCGTCGCCAGCGCAGCGCTCAGAATAAAACAGTGGTCGGCTTGCTGGCACTGTCTGAAGGCAACTGGAGCAAGGCTCAGAAGCAGCTGACCAGCGCTGCAGCTCGCTCCGAACTGGCACTGGTGAACTACCTGGCAGCGGCCCGTGCGGCCCATGAGCAAGGTGATGAGAAAGCGGCTGACGAGCTATTGAGCAAAGCCCGCCAGAGTACGCCCAATGCCGATGTTGCCGTGGGCATCACCCAGGCACAGTTCCAGCTGGCCCGTGGTCAGCTGGAACCCTGCCTGGCAATGCTGCTGCAGCTGCGTCGCATGGCCCCGAACAACACTTACATCATCAAGCTGCTCAAAGACGTGTATGTCCAGCTGAAAGACTGGCAGTCCCTGTCCGGCCTGCTGCCGGATATGCGTAAACAGCAGGTGCTGCACAGCGATGCCATGGTCACCCTGACCGAAACCGTGCACATCAACCGACTGGACGATACCAAAGCCGCCTTCAACCCGGATACGCCGGATGAAGAACGCCTCAAACGTCTGGCCCAGGCCTGGGATTCCATGCCTGCCGAGATGATGCGCAATCTGGCACTGGTTGAACGCTACTGCGAAATGCTGATCGAGCTGAACGCCGATGACCGCGCTGAGAAAACACTGCGTGATCTAATCAAGCGGGAATGGGATGAGCGGCTGGTGGCCCTGTACGGTCGCATCAACAGCAGCAACCCGAAACAGCAACTGGATCAGGCTCGCAAGTGGACCAGCCAGCACCCGGACAGCGCAGCACTGTTGCTGACCCTGGGCCGCCTGTCGCTGCGCAACAAGCAGTGGGGCGAAGCACTGAAGTACTTCCAGCAGAGTCTGGAGTACAGCCCGGACCGCGAAACCCTGGCCGAGCTGATTCGTCTGCTGCGCCATCTGGGCGACAAGGACCAGGCAGAGGCAACACTGCAGGAACATCTGCTGCTGCTGTCAGATAAACTGCCAGCCCTGCCCATGCCGGACCAGTCCAGCTAAGCCCAGTCTGGCAACAAAAAACGCCCGTCGGTTACAAACCGCCGGGCGTTTTTTATGCCAGAACAAAATAACGAAACTACGCTGATCTACGGCGATCATTACAGCATCTTAATGTTATTACGCTATTCAGGCTGGTTTCATTCTGACACCATAGACTGCATACATCGACATAGCACAGCCACTGGCTGTTGCGTCGGGCTCTGAGTTTCCCCTCAGTAGTACGCATTGGACACTGCCCGTTCGATGCCCGTTTTAAGCAGAAATGTAGAGAGATTAAAGCCGCACAATGTGCGGCTTCTTTTTGTCTGCCAGAAAACAGATCAGCTTATTTTTTCGGCCGTGGCGCGTAGGCAAACACATCCGATTTAAGCTGCTCTTCTTTCATACCTGCGGCTTCGCAGGCATCCAGCAGAGCGTAAACCATACCTGGCGAACCAGCACCGATCACCAGCGTGTTATCAAACTCAGTGAAGTCTTCCAGAATTGCCGCCGGCAGCAAGCCGGTACGCCCCTGCCAGGCAGACGCAGCATCCGGCTCAACCACCCGCGTCATTGTCACATGGCTATGTTCATGGGCCCACTGCTCGGGCAGGTCAGCCAGATAGAAATCATCAGCGTTACGCGCACCCCAGTACACATGGATCGGGTTATGGTGCTGGTTAGCCAGCAGGTGCTCGACCATGCTCTTCACCTGGGCAAACCCGGTGCTGGCAGCCGCCATGATCAGCTGAGTATCATCTTTCATCTCGGTCGCCTGCACATAACAGTCACCGCGTGGCAGCTCGATCTCGACACTGGGATTATTCAGCAGGTGATCGACTATTGCCGATGACATCTCACTCTCGGGGATGTGACGAATATGCAGCTCCAGCTCACGCCCCATATCAGGCGCGGAAGCAATAGAGAATGATGCCTGCTTGCCCGTTGGCAGCAGTACATTCAGATACTGACCGGCATAATACTCAACTGCATGGCTGGCAGTTGCCGGCATATGCAGACGAATCCGGTACACATCATGGTTCAGTTTTTCAGTTTCCGTGATTTCACAAATCACTTTTTTAACAGCCAGAACACCGGGCATCTGTAATCCCTCAATATAAACACGCAGGTCGCTCAACGCCGTTGCAGTACAGGCCAGAATAGCCGACTGCGGCGCCTGAAAACGACCCGCGGGATAACGCTGTTCAACTTCACCCTCAAGCAGCGTTATCTGACAAATTTCACAAACCCCATTGCGGCAGCTACGGCGCATTTTATAACCACAGCGCTCCAGCGCTGCCAGCAGGGTTTCACCTGAGCGCACACTAATGGAAGTGTGCAACCCGTCGAGCGCTATTATGCGCTCATTCATATTCCCAGCGAATCCCAGATTTCATCTACCCGCTGTTTAACCGACGCATCCATGGTAATTGGCTCACCCCACTCACGGTCCGTTTCACCGGGCCATTTATTGGTAGCATCCATCCCCATTTTTGAGCCCAACCCAGACACCGGCGAGGCAAAATCAAGGTAATCAATCGGCGTATTATCAATCAGCAGCGTATCTCGACTGGGATCCATCCGGGTAGTAATCGCCCAGATCACATCATTCCAGTCACGTGCATTTACATCATCGTCGCAGACAATCACGAACTTGGTGTACATAAATTGACGCAGGAACGACCAGACCCCCATCATCACCCGCTTGGCGTGACCCGGATACTGCTTCTTCATCGTCACCACCGCCATCCGATAGGAACAGCCCTCCGGCGGCAGGTAGAAATCTACGATCTCCGGGAACTGCTTCTGCAGAATCGGTACAAAGACCTCATTCAGTGCCACCCCCAGAATGGCTGGTTCATCTGGCGGCCGACCGGTATAGGTGCTGTGATAAATCGGCCGATTACGATGGGTAATCCGCTCAACAGTGAAGACCGGGAAGGAATCTACTTCATTGTAGTAGCCGGTGTGATCACCGAACGGCCCTTCATCAGCCATTTCACCCGGTTCAATGTAGCCTTCCAGTACAAACTCGGCACTGGCCGGCACCTGCAGGTCATTACCGATACAGGACGTCACTTCCGTTTTACCGCCACGTAGCAAGCCGGCAAAGGCATATTCCGACAGCGTATCCGGCACCGGTGTTACCGCCCCCAGGATCGTCGCCGGGTCCGCACCCAGCGCGACAGCAACCGGGAACCGCTCACCCGGATGCTGCTGCTGCCACTCGCGCATATCCAGCGCGCCGCCCCGATGGGCCAGCCAGCGCATAATCAGCTTATTCTTACCGATGAGCTGCTGGCGGTAGATCCCCAGGTTCTGCCGCTCCTTGTTCGGGCCACGGGTAATCACCAGCGGCCATGTCACCAGCGGCCCGGCATCACCAGGCCAGCAGGTCTGGATCGGCAGCTTGTACAGATCAACCGCATCACCCTCAATAACATGCTGCTGACAGGCGGCATTTTTTACCACCCTGGGCCCCATGTTCAGCACCTGCTTGAATATCGGCAGCTTCTCCCAGGCATCTTTCATCCCTTTGGGTGGTTCAGGCTCTTTCAGCTGCGCCAGCAGCTCGCCCACGCCACGCAGCGCAGAAACACTTTCCTCACCCATACCCAGCGCGACCCGCTCAGGCGTACCAAACAGGTTACCCAGCACCGGGTAGTCATAACCTTTCGGATTTTCAAACAATAACGCAGGACCGCCCGCACGTAGTGTGCGATCGCAGATCTCGGTCATTTCCAGCACCGGATCGATTTCCTGCTTGATACGCCTGAGCTCGCCACGCTGTTCCAGCATGTCGATAAAATCGCGTAGATCTTTATATTTTGCAGTGGCCATAAATACAATCAGCTTTATCTGGACATAAAAAAGGGCAAGCATAAATGCTTACCCTTTGTTAACTGGATCAGTATTACTTCCGTCTCATGGACAGGAAGAACTCATCGTTGGTATTGAAATCCTTCAGCTTGTCGATGACAAACTCAGTCGCCGCACTGTCTTCCATCGGATCAAGCAACTTGCGCAGAATCCACATGCGCTGCAGCTCTTCTTCGGTGGTCAGCAAGTCTTCACGACGGGTACCGGAGCGACGGATATTGATCGCCGGGAACACGCGCTTCTCAGCGACTTTACGGTCCAGATGAACCTCGGAGTTACCGGTACCTTTGAATTCCTCAAAGATAACTTCATCCATCTTAGAGCCCGTATCAACCAGCGCCGTCGCAATGATTGTCAGGCTGCCACCTTCCTCGATGTTACGTGCCGCACCAAAGAAACGCTTTGGACGTTCCAGCGCGTGAGCATCAACACCACCGGTCAGTACTTTACCGGAGGACGGGATTACCGTGTTGTAGGCACGGGCCAGACGGGTGATGGAATCCAGCAGGATAACCACGTCTTTCTTATGCTCAGTCAGACGCTTGGCTTTTTCCAGTACCATCTCGGCAACCTGCACGTGACGTGCTGGCGGCTCATCGAAGGTTGATGCAACCACTTCACCGCGAACGGTACGCTGCATCTCGGTCACTTCCTCTGGGCGCTCATCAATCAGCAGCACGATCAGGTGAGTTTCCGGATTGTTACGGGTAATGCTGTTGGCGATGTTCTGCAACATCAGCGTTTTACCCGCCTTCGGCGGTGATACGATCAACGCACGCTGACCTTTACCCATTGGACATACCAGATCGATCACGCGAGCCGTGAGATCTTCAGTACTACCATTACCCAGCTCCATACGCAGACGGTTCTGCGCAAATAGTGGGGTCAGGTTCTCAAACAGGATCTTATTCTTGGCGTTTTCTGGCTTGTCGTAGTTAATCTCGTTAACTTTCAACAGCGCAAAGTAGCGCTCACCCTCTTTTGGCGGGCGGATCTTACCAGCAACTGTATCACCGGTGCGCAGGTTAAAACGACGGATCTGGCTTGGTGATACGTAGATATCATCCGGGCCAGCAAGGTAGGAGGAGTCAGCGGAACGCAGGAAACCAAAACCATCCTGGAGAATCTCCAGTACACCGTCACCGTAAATATCTTCGCCGCCTTTAGCATGGCGTTTCAGGATGGCAAAAATCACATCCTGCTTACGGGAACGAGCAAGGTTATCCATCGCCATATCTTTGGCAATGTCCAGTAACTCGGGAACGCTCTTCTGTTTGAGTTCGGTAAGATTCATAGTTGACCAGGGCAAAGGCCCCGCAATTTTATTCTGAATGGAAGATTTGGAAGGTACCGAGTACAGATTGACTCAGTAACGCGGCATCCGTTTTGCCGATGATGGCTGTCAGGAAGCCTGAGACTGTCGACACTATAATCCGTTGCAGATTAGCTGTCTAGTAAATACAGCCATTCGGGTGGAAATGTGTCAGCTACACATTTCCACACCGAATAACCAGCCCGTTTATTACAGGTTGGCTTCAATAAACGCCGACAGCTGTGATTTGGACAGTGCACCGACTTTGGTTGCTTCCATGTTACCGTTCTTAAACAGCATCAATGTCGGAATACCGCGAATACCAAACTTAGGCGGTGTTTCGTTATTCTCATCGATATTCAACTTGCAGATCTTCAGACGGCCATCAAATTCTTTGGCGATCTCTTCCAGTACCGGTGCAATCATTTTGCACGGCCCACACCACTCAGCCCAGTAATCGACCAGAACAGGTACATCTGCCTTCAGGACATCGTCTTCAAAGCTGGCGTCAGTAACATTTACAATGTTTTCGCTCATGGGATTCTCTCTTCTAAGCACGAGGTGCAATTCTAATCAGCCTGGGATAATACCACTGTCATAGCATTTTGTATAAATGCACGCACCGCTGCAACACTGTGATGCATAGTCTGCTACCGCCCGCAATCCCTTATACAGAATGCGGATAAAGCCTGTAATCCGCCTCACATCAGCTGCCAAGGCACGGCCCTTCTGGTACTCTGTCGCGAATTTCGAATCTACTATGTTGCAGCGCAACACGCGCGGACCGCGCTACGCTTAAGCAAAAGACGGTCGCGACGGGCATAAGTCAGTACGAGGATTTCCAGATGACAACAACCGAACAGCCCAGTTCCCAGACGCCAATACTGGCCGCCATAGATCTGGGTTCCAACAGCTTTCATATGGTCGTTGCCCGACTTGAGCAGGGCGAGCTCAAACCGATCGAAATAATGTCAGAGAAAGTTCAGCTCGCAGCCGGGCTCGACAGCCGACGCTGCCTGACTGACGAAGCACAACAACGCGGACTGGACTGTCTGGACCGCTTTGCCCAGCGGACCCAGGATCAGCCCCGGGACTCCATTCGCTGCGTCGGCACCAATGCGCTGCGCGAAGCACGCAACGCCGACAGTTTTATCGAGCAGGCAGAACGTATTCTTGGTATCCCGCTGGAAATCATCGCTGGCCGCGAAGAAGCCCGGCTAATCTTTCTTGGCGTCTCCCATACTCTGCCGGACAACTTTGGCCGACGGCTGGTAATCGACATTGGTGGCGGCAGTACCGAGTGTATTATTGGCGAGCGCTTTGAGCCGGTAGAACTGGAAAGCCTGCATATGGGCTGCGTCAGCTACAACAAACGGTTCTTTAATGATGGCCGCATCACTCGCCGCCGTTTCAGGGCCGCTCGCACCGCCGCCATGCAGGAACTGCAAAGCATTCAGAAACGCTACCTCAAGCATGGCTGGACCAGCTCCGTCGGCTCTTCCGGCACCATCAAAGCTGCCTTTCACGCTTGCCAGGCACAGGGCTGGTGTGGTGATAGCCTGACCCAAGAAGCACTGGAGCAACTCTGCCAGCATGTATTAGCGCTGGATCATGTGGACCAGATCGCGCTGGACGGCGTCAAACCGGAGCGCTGTGCCGTACTCCCGGCCGGGCTGGCCATTCTGTGTGCAGTGTTCGACAGCCTACAGATTACCGAGATGGATTTCTCTTACGGTGCTCTGCGTGAAGGACTGCTATATGAGAGTGCCGGACGGCTGCGCCATGAAGATGTGCGCCAGCGCACCACTGACGCGCTGATGCAACGCTACCGGGTCGACAATGACCAGGCCCTGCGGGTCGAAACCACTGCCCTGATGGCACTGGCACAGATCAAGAAAGACTGGCAGCTGGAGCATGAAAGCAACCACGATATGCTCAGCTGGGCAGCACGCACCCATGAGATCGGCCTGACCATCTCCCACAGCGGCTACCACAAACACAGCGCTTACCTGATGGCCAACTCTGACCTGCCAGGCTTCACTCATCTGGATCAGCAACTGCTCGGCGCACTGGTGCGCGGCCATCGTCGTAAATTCCCGAAAGAGGATTTCCGCCAGCTACCACAACGTTATCAGCAGGCCTGCCAGCGGCTATGCATCCTGCTGCGACTATCCTGCATCCTGCATCGTAACCGTAGCATCAGCCGACCACCCGCTTTTGACATCAACGTTACCGAACAGCACATTCGCCTGACATTCCCCGAAGGCTGGCTGGAGGCCCATTCGCTGACCCATGCCGACCTGATCCATGAACAGGAACTGCTGGCCAGCGGTCACTACCAGCTGGAAATCAGTTAAAGCAGCTCTGGGCCCCTGGCCGACCATCCCGCGTCGTCGTCCAGTATGATCTGGCAGGCATAAAAAACCCCGCGAGCCCTGAGGCGCGCGGGGTTTTTTAGTCAGTGCAGATTCAGGCTTCAGGGCCTGCTGCAATGATCGTCTCGGCAACGCCGCTGAACTTCTCAAAGTTAGATACGAACTGACCGATCAGGTCTTTCGCAGTCGCGTCGTACGAGGCTTTATCAGCCCAGGTATCACGCGGGTTCAGCAGTTCAGAATCAACACCCGGTACTGTTGTTGGTACCGTCAGGTTGATGCCTGGCAGGTGCTGGGTCGCAGCGCCTTTCAGATCACCGTTCTGAATGGCAGAGATAATGCCACGGGTGGTTGGAATGCTGAAACGTTTACCTGTGCCGTAAGCACCACCGGTCCAGCCAGTGTTAACCAGATAAACCTGAGAGCCGAACTCTTCGATACGCTTCATCAGCAACTCTGCGTACACAGCCGCTGGGCGTGGGAAGAACGGCGCACCGAAGCAGGTAGAGAAAGTAGACTTGATGCCACCACCCGAACCCATTTCAGTCGAACCGACCAGTGCGGTATAACCGGACAGGAAGTGATATGCAGCCGCTTCCTTAGTCAGGATAGACACTGGTGGCAGAACGCCGGTCAGGTCACAGGTCAGGAAAACAATCGCCTTTGGCTCGCCACCCATGTTGGCGTCAGTACGTTTTTCAACGTGCTCCAGCGGGTAAGCACAACGGCCGTTTTCAGTCAGGCTAGTATCGTCGTAGTCTGCAGTGCGGTTTTCGTCCAGCACAACGTTCTCAACGATGGCACCGAAACGGATCGCATCCCAGATGATCGGCTCGTTTTTCTTGCTCAGGTTAATGGTTTTCGCATAGCAACCACCTTCCAGGTTAAAGACAACGCCTTTACCCCAACCGTGCTCATCATCACCAATCAGGTAACGATCCGGGTCAGCAGAGAGGGTTGTTTTACCGGTGCCAGACAGGCCGAAGAACAGCGTGGTGCTGTCATCTTCGCCAACGTTGGCGGAGCAGTGCATTGGCAGTACATCTTTCTCTGGCAGCAGGAAGTTCTGTACCGAGAACATGGCTTTCTTCATTTCGCCTGCGTAACGCATACCGGCCAGCAGTACTTTACGCTTGGCGAAGTTCAGAATGACACAGCCATCACTGTTAGTGCCATCGCGCTCAGGGTCACATTCAAAACCCGCTGCGTTGATGATCTGCCACTCTTCTTTACCCTTAGGATTAAACTCATCCGGGCGGATAAACAGATTCTGGCCAAACAGGTTCTGCCAGGCAGTTTCTGTGGTCATTTTTACCGGCAGGTAATGGCTTGGGTCAGAGCCCACATGAACATTGGCGACATACGGCTCTTTGTCAGCCAGATATTCTTCAACACGAGTCCACAGTGCATCAAATTTGTCAGCACTAAATGGACGGTTGATGTTGCCCCAGTCGATCGCATCTGAAGTGCTAGGCTCTTCAACAATATAACGATCCATAGGTGAACGGCCGGTACGCTGACCGGTGGTGACAACCAGTGCACCGGAGTCAGCCAGTGTACCTTCACCGCGTGCAACGGCTGCTTCAACCAGCTGAGCACGGCTCAGATTAAATTTTTCGGTGTTCTGTTTGGTCATTACTGGGTTCCCTTGGCTAGGTGCCAATAACGTTACCTGAAAAGCAATATGGGATTGGCTGTGCCCCTGTCCACAGCCCGCGTCAGGAAATCAGGGACGCACATTATCGCATAAAAATCAGGCACAGCGCTATGCGGCGTTAACCGTTCTCATTTATCATCCGACTATCGTCGCAGGTTCAAATCAATGGGTCGCATCAGAACCCGGCGCATAGCCGGTTACTGAGAACATTGCGGTGATATCCGCATCATCAAAACGGTAATGGGTGTTGCAGAATTGACACGCAACCTCCACCGCGCCTTCCGCTATTGCAATTTCGTGCAGTTCATCTTCCGTCATAAAGCGCAGGCTCTGCGCCGTACGGTCGCGGGAACAGTCACAGCGGAACACCACCGGTGACGACTCATGCAAGCGACAGTTATCGTCATGAAACAGTCGATACAGCAATGTCTGGTTATCCAGCTGCAGCAGCTCTTCCTGTTTCAGGGTCGCCCCCAGCTGACTGATATGCTCCCAGTCCTCAGCAATGCCTCCGCCAGCAGGCAGCACCTGCAACAGGAAACCCGCCGCTTTTTCGCCATCGCATGCCAGGTGTAGCTGGCTGTTCAGCTGCTCAGAATAACGGAAGTAGGTTTCCAGGCAGTCGCTCAGATTATCGCCTTCAAGGGGTACATAGCCCTGATAGCGCTGACCCTTCGCCGGATCAATGGTGATCGCCAGCGCACCGCCTTCCATCAACTCGGTAAAGCTGGCATTCTCATCAATTTCCCCGTCAAACCGGGCAATAGAACGCAGTTCCTGCTTGTGGGTACTTTCAGCCATCAATGCCTGAACGTTCCCTTTGCCTTGCGCCTGTAGAATCAACCGGCCTTCAAACTTCAGGTTGGCGCTAAGGATTGCAGCGGCCGCCATCATCTCGCCAAGGATCTTGCGGATTACCGGCGGGTAATCATGTTTGGACAACGCTTCAGTGTAAGCACTGTCCAGTCCGGTCAGCACACCTCGAACATCCAGTTCATCGAAAAGAATACGTTGAATCTGATCGCTATCGCTCATCTGGTAGATCTCACCCTGAAATTAGACTGCTACGGCCAGTAATAGACAGGCCAGGAACGGTTTGACGTCGGCGTGGCAATCTGGCGTGAAAGCAGCAGGAATGCTAAAATTTCGCCGATTATATCATATAGATTTCAGTCTTTAGCCTTCAGCTGTGAGCGACCCAATGCCCCCCGAAAACGCAACTGTTTTTGCACGTCAGTGGAATCCATCTGCCCTGCTTCGTAACCATATACTGGCTTTCCTGCTACTCGGCAGCTTCATTCTGCCAGAGGGGCAGGCGCTATGGCGGCAACTGGATCAGAGCATATTTTTCATCCTCAACGGCTCGCTTGAAGGCAGCACCAGCTGGGCGCGTTTCTGGGCGTGGACGAATGTTCGCAGCAGTGATATTGCCACCGGGATGGTAATGATCATCAGCCTCACATTCCCGGGACTGGGTATGCGTCGTGCGCAGCTACAGGGGGCCTTTATCGGTTTTATCTTCCTGCTACTGTTTGTCATGTTCCCTATTCGCTATGCCCTGCATATGCTGGCAGCAGTGTATGAACTGACCGGCCCAAGTGCATCACTGACCCTGGAGCCAGCATTCAGACTCAGCGAACTGGCCCCCGACATCCCGGCTAAAGACGCCTCTCTGCACAGCTTCCCGGGCGATCATGCTGCGGTACTCTGGTGCTGGGCCGGAGTGCTTATCTACAACATGAAACAGCGGGCACTCTGTCTGGTGCCCGTGGCCATCGCAGTCGCATTTATGCTGCCGCGCGTGGTGGGTGGAGCCCACTGGGCCAGCGACATTCTGGTCGGGGGAGGCTTTGTTGCTTTGCTGACATTGAGCTGGGCGTTCCACACACCTCTGGTACAACAGGTAACCGATATGCTGACACGACTGTTGCAGCCTGTGGTACGGCTATTTAGCCGTATACCCGTATTAGGTCAGTTGCCGTTCTTTCATTCATAAAGCAGATCACCGATCTATTACCTAGTCGGTGATCTGGTCGTGAAAACCTCGAATAAGTCGACGGCCCTTTTTTGTTGGCCGTCGGCTCGGCTCGGTCCGGGTCAGCTTACGCTGTGCAGCCGCCTCATCACGGGCCTTCAGGCTGGCTTCGGTTTCGTCATACAGCAGCTGCGCCTGGGGGGCACCACCGCGTTTATCTGACAACGCCACGACCACCACGATTTTCTCATCAAAGCCCTGACGAATAGTCAGTTCGACGCCAATTTCCACCATCCGGCTACACTTGGCCCGGTCACCGTTGTAGTGCACTTTGCCGCCCTCAACCGCCTGTTTGGCCAGACCTCGGGTTTTAAAAAATCGCGCCGCCCAGAGCCACTTATCCAGGCGGACTTTATCAGACTGTTCGCTCATACGTTCCTGTCAGGTTTCAGTTCATCAAAATGATCAATGCTATTGAACTGCTCGATCTCACGACGCGGCTGCTGGCTGTCCGGCTGCACAATGCACAGCAGATGACCGATACCATATTCGCGGGCCGCTTCCAGCACCGCCAGGCTATCGTCGATCAGCAGCGTGCGAGCCGGATCAAACGGTTCCTCGCGTTGCAGTTGCTGCCAGAACCCCTGATCTTCCTTGGGCAGCTGATAATCATGCGAGCTGATCACATGATCCACCCACTGATCAATGGCAGTCTGCTCCACTTTCAGATTCAGACTGCCACGGTGAGCGTTGGTCACAATAACACTGCGGATACCCTGGGCTTTCAGCGCCCTCAGGAAATCCTGTACATGGGGGCGAAAGCCGATCCGGTCGGCAATTTCCCGCTTCAGCGCGACGATATCCACCTGCAGCTCACGGCTCCAGTAATCCAAGCAATACCAGTTTAGTGTGCCCCGCTCGGCTATGATACGCTCATGCAACCAGCGCTTTGCCTCGCCCGGCTCCATCTGGTGAATCTGGGCATAGCGCAAAGGGAGGTGCTCCAGCCAGAAGTAGGTATCAAAATGCAGGTCCAGCAGGGTGCCATCCATATCCAGCAGGACAGTATCAATTTCAGACCAGTACACGGCGGCCTCGACTTTAGATTAGGAATACAACGTAGAGACTGAAGTATGCCCGTAAAACCTGAGATATTGAAGGTAACCCCCACCGCCCGCAGCCGCCTGTTTCAGATAGAAGAGATGGAGCTGCGCTTCAGCAACGGCGTGGAGCGCACCTATGAGCGGCTGAGCAACCGGGGTCGTGGCGCAGTCATGGTGATTGCCCTGACGGCCATGAACGAAGTGCTGCTGATTCGTGAATATGCCGCCGGGCTGGAAGATTACCTGCTAACTCTGCCCAAAGGGCTGATTGATCCAGGCGAAGATGCGCTGCAGGCGGCTGACCGCGAACTCAAAGAAGAAGCCGGTTACGGTGCCCACCAGATCAAACCGTTACGGGTACTGACCACCGCTCCCAACTACATGGGCCACCAGCTGACCGTCGTTATTGCCCGCGAACTTTACCCCTGCAAACTCGAAGGCGACGAACCCGAACCAATGGAACTGGTACGCTGGCCTCTCGACCGGCTGGATGAGCTGGTCTGGCAGGAAGATTTCAGTGAAGCCCGCGCCATCGCCGCCCTGCTGCTGACCCGCGACCTGATCAACAAAGGCAAATTATGAGCCTGAGCCCGACCCAGCTCGACAGCCTCAAGCAAATCAGCCGTGAGGCAGGGCAGGTAATCCTTGACGTGTATCAGCGCGATGATTTCGAAGTGCAGCACAAAGGGGATAACTCGCCACTGACTGCCGCCGATCTGGCCGCCCATCAGGTTATCGAACAGGGCCTGAGCGCACTCACCCCGGACTGGCCACGGCTCAGCGAAGAAGCAGCTGACATCCCCTTCAGCAGCCGTCAGCACTGGCAACGCTACTGGTGTATCGATCCGCTGGATGGCACCAAAGAATTTATCAATCGCAACGGTGAATTCACCGTCAACATCGCCCTGATTGACCAGCACCAGCCGGTATTTGGCATCATCTATGTGCCGATCAGTGACGAGCTGTACTGGGGCGATCGCAACGGCGCCTGGAAGCAGACCGGGCTGAATGCGCCTGAACGTATCCAGTGCCGGACACTGGGCGAGTCTCTTACCCTGATCGCCAGCCGCCGTCATGGCCAGGAAAAGAACAGCGCCTTATTAGGCCCACTGGCCAGCCAGTTCAGTCAGATAGAGACCGTCAACAAAGGCAGCTCGGTCAAAATGTGCCTGATCGCCGAAGGCCTGGCTGATATCTATCCCCGGCTGTTTCCCACCAGTGAGTGGGACACCGCCGCCTCTCAGGCCATCATTGAAGCCGCCGGTGGCCTGCTGGTCGACGCCCGTACCCTGCAGCCACTGCAGTACAACCGACAAGCGTCGCTGGAAAACCCCTGGTTTATCGTCATTGGTGACCCTGCCTTTCCGCTGCTCCAGCTACAGATCTGACACCCCACCGGCGCGAGCTTGCTCGCGCCAGCAGTTAACCCCTGTCGGCAGCCGACTTATTTCTCAGCGGCACAGGCCTGAGAACCATTCTGCACAACTTCTTCGACTTTCGCTTTAAATACGCTGTCGCCCAGCTGCTGATTCATAATCATCCGCACTTCCTGATCGGAGAAGTGTTTATGCACATAATCAGACAGGCAGCCACACTGCTGCTCAGTGGCCGTACCACCAGCCATACAGCCCTGCTTGAACGGCTCCCAGGTTTGCGAATTCAGAAACTGACTTTTCATTACAAAGGCCGCCAGTGCCACAATACCAATCCACAGAAAAGCCTTAGTCATCGCTGATACTCACCTGACAAAATTAAGAACAATCATTCTAGGGGCTTAACCCACTGAATTCTCAAGACATTGGTCGCATACCCGACGGATTATATAAACCGGGTAGCAGCAAGAAAATGCCAATTCCAGCACTTTTTGTACCATGAAAACGGCCAGACGGGGTGCTATGATTGGCCCACTTCGCTAAAAAATGTTGCGTGTGATAGCGGCGACTGCCAATGGCCGACACCGATATGACGCGTAACGACAGACAAGAGTTGTACGCAAAATACAACCCAGCATAAAGGTGAGAACGATGAGCTTTGAACTGCCAGCCCTGCCGTACGCAAAAGATGCCCTGGAACCCCATATCTCTGCTGAGACACTGGACTTCCACCACGGCAAACACCACAACACCTACGTTGTAAAACTGAACGGCCTGCTGCCAGGTAGCGAATACGAAAACAAATCCCTGGAAGAGATCATCATGTCTGCTCCAGCGGGCGGCGTATTCAACAACGCAGCACAGATCTGGAACCACACGTTCTACTGGAACTCCCTGGCACCTAACGCTGGCGGCGCACCAACCGGCGCAATCGCTGATGCCATCAACGCTAAATGGGGTTCTTTCGAAGACTTCAAAGCAGCACTGAATGACAAAGCTGTGAACAACTTCGGTTCCAGCTGGACATGGCTGGTTAAAAACAGCGCGGGCGAACTGGAGATTGTAAACACCTCCAACGCGGGTACGCCAATGACTGACGGCCACACCGCACTGCTGACCGTTGATCTGTGGGAACACGCCTACTACATCGATTACCGTAACGTACGTCCAGATTACCTGAACGGTTTCTGGGCGCTGGTTAACTGGGACTTCGTTAACCAGAACTTCGCAGGCTAAGCCTCGATTTCCGGTTTAAAAAAGCGCCTGACGGCGCTTTTTTTGTCTCTGCAGTGGCGTATTTACTGCACCAGCTCCAGTAACCGTGGCCACACAGTCTCCAATAATACTGGCTGCGCCCGGGCGTTGGGGTGCAAACCATCGTTCTGCATCAGTTCCGGTTTTAATGCCACCCCGGCCATAAAAAATGGCACCAGCCCCACCTTCATTTCAGTACTAAGCTCACTGAAAATCACTTCGAACCGGGCGTTATACACCGGGCCATAATTAGGCGGTAAACGAATGCCCAGCATCAGCACTTTGGCGCCCGCCGTTTGGGACAGCGTAATCAGGGTACGTAAATTTTGCCGTAACCGGGCCGGTGGCGTGCCGCGCAAACCATCATTGGCACCCAGTTCAATCACCACCAGTTCTGGCCGATACTGCTGTAACAGACCTGGCAGCCGACTCAGCCCACCCTGGCTGGTTTCACCGCTGATACTGGCGTTTACAACCTGGTAACCTGGTATATCAGACACTAAACGATGCTGTAACAATGATACCCAGCCCTGTTCAACTGGCATACGATAAGCGGCAGACAGGCTATCACCCAGCACCAGCACGGTTTCCGCCCTGAGGGACAGGGGTAACAGCACCAACAGACACAACAACAAGGAACGCAACATGATTTCTCCTGAATCAGAACCGGTTATCCAGGCCCTTGGATTAAGTAAGCAGTTTGACAGTCACAACGGCTCACTCAGCCTGTTCAGCGAACTGGGGCTGGCGATCCATCAGGGTGAAAGTGTTGCCATCGTCGGCCCGTCAGGCAGTGGCAAGTCCACCTTACTCAGCCTGCTGGCCGGGCTGGATAACCCCAGCACGGGCGATGTGATTATCGCGGGTCAATCGCTGACCCAGCTCGATGACATTGCTCGCGCTCGCCTGCGCAGCGAGCATCTCAGCTTTATCTTTCAGTCTTTCCATTTACTGCCAGAGCTTAGCGCACTGGAAAACGTTATCTTACCACTGGAAATTCGCGGCCAGCAAAACGCAGCCGCCCAGGCCTGCCACTGGCTGGACCGGGTCGGGCTGGCAGACCGCCAGCATCATTACCCCACCACCCTGTCCGGCGGCGAGCAACAGCGCGTCGCCATCGCCCGCGCTTTTGCCACGGAACCGACCCTGCTGTTTGCCGATGAGCCCACCGGCAACCTGGACGACCAGACCGGCGAGTCGATTATCAACCAGCTGTTCAGCCTCAACCAGCAACGCCAGACGACTCTGGTACTGATCACCCATGACAACAGCCTGGCCGCCCGTTGCGACCGCACCCTTGAATTACACAATGGCCAGCTGCAGCCACGGCTGAATGAGGAGCGCTCCCAATGACCCTGCGCCAACTCAACCGGCTGGCCCTGCGCCAGAGCCGGGCCAGCTGGCGACGGCTGGAATGGCGTGCACTGGCCGCCGCCCTGCTGATTGCCATCAGCCTCAGCACTCTGCTGGCCGTCACCGGTGACCGGCTGGAACAGAGCCTGGGACAGCAAAGCGCCGCCTTGCTCGGTGGCGACCTGGTACTGTCCAGCAGTCGGCCACTCAACCCGCAGCGCCGCCAGGCTGCCACCGATGCAGGGCTGAATAGCAGTGCCGTTATTCAGCTGAGCAGCATGCTCAGCGGTAACGAAAAGTTCGTGCTGGGCTCCATCAAAGCGATCAGCGCACCCTACCCACTGCGCGGCACCGTCATCACGACTCCCTCACAGCCGTCACTCCCGGTACCCGGCACCCTCTGGGCTGAGCAGAGCGTATTACAACGGCTGGGGCTCGCCGTAGGCGACAGCCTGAGCCTGGGTTACCAGCGTTTTACCATCAGCGCCGAACTGATCAGCAGCCCGGACCGGGGCCGCGGTTTCGGCAGTTTCAACCCGCTGGTGATGATCAATACCGCTGACCTGGCAGCCACAAAGCTGATCAGCCCTGGCGCACGGGTCAACTATCGATTACTGCTGGCAGGCCCAGTGGACAGCGTTGACCGCTTCTACCGCCAGCTCAAGCCACAGCTGAGCAATGCCGAACGGCTACTGAGCCTGAATAGCGATGATAATATGCAGGGCAACCTGCAACAGAACCTCAGCCGCTACCTGCGCCTGAGTGCCGTCATGACTCTGTTACTGTGCGCGCTAACCATCCTGCTCAGCCTGCGCCGTTACAGCCATGCCAATCTTAACCGGGCAGCCCTGCTACTTAACATGGGCCTGCAGCCGCGCCAGCTGGTGCAGCTGTTCAGCCTGCAACTACTACAACTATGGAGCGTCTGTGCCGTGCTGGGCAGCCTGGCAGCCGTGCTGCTGAACAGCCTGGTCAACCTGCTACTGACGCCACTGCTCAATGGCGCACTGCCCCCGGCAACATCACTGAGCTGGCTACAGGGCCCACTGATGGGGTTAATCCTGCTGATCACCCTGGGCCTGCCACCAATCCTGGCCATGAGCCGGGTTTCGGTAATGCAGCTCCTGCGCCAGAGCGAACCGGCCACCGTGAATATGGGCCGGGGCCTGATGGGACTGGCGCTGCTCAGCCTCCTCGGCTGGATCAGCTACTACCTCGACAGCCTGACCCTGGCCCTGCTGCTCACCACCGTACTGGTCGGTGTCAGCTGGCTGCTGGGTCTGCTGGGCCAATGGCTGACCCGCCTGCTTGGCCAGCAGCTGGCACCCCGGCTGCGGCTGGGGCGATTGCTGGTGCTGCGCATTCAACAACAGCGGCGCTGGCAACGGCTGCAAATCCCGGTTATGAGCCTGTTACTGGCACTGATGGCCCTGCTCTGGCTGGCCCGGGGTGACCTGCTCAATCGCTGGGCGGAGCAGTTGCCCGCCACTGCCGCCAATCACTTTGTCATTAATATCCAGCCCTGGGAAAAACAGCTACTGGCTGAGTTTATGCACAACCAGGGCGTCGACAGCCATCTGTACCCCATGGTACGCGCTCGACTGGTCGGTAAAAATGGCCAGCCGGTCGACGCGGCTTTCAATGCGGAACAGCAGAAAGACAACAGTCTGAACCGGGAACTGAACCTGACCTGGAGCACGCAGCTGGCACGGGACAATCAATTGCTGTCCGGCACCTGGCCACCCATCAGTAACGAGCAGGGCCATAGTGTCTCAGTGGAAAGTGGACTGGCGGAGCGGCTGGGGCTGAAACTGGGAGACCGGTTGAGTTTTAATGCGGGCAGCCAGCCCGTTGAGGCCCGTATCGACAGCATCCGTCAGGTGAAGTGGGATTCGTTCCAGCCCAACTTCTTTATGATCTTCGCCCCCGGTGCGCTGGATGCCCTGCCTGCCAGCTATATCACCGCGTTCTACCTGCCCCGGGAAAACAGCCGGCTGGTCCCGGCACTGCTCGAACAGTTCCCGACCCTGACCCTGATCGCTATCGACCAGTTACTGGCTCAGGCTCGTCAGCTGATTGCTCACCTGATTGATGCTTCATCACTGATCATGCTGCTGAGTTTGCTGGCAGGCACAGTGCTGGTGATCACCCTGATGAGCCAGGAACGCGGCCAGCGACGTTATGAAAATGCACTACTGCAGGCGCTGGGGGCCACTGCCAACGATTGTCAGCGGCTGGATCGACTGGAATTTGGCCTGACCGGACTGGTCTGTGGCGCACTGGCGGCATTGCTGGCCGAACTGGCACTCTGGCCGATCCACCAGCAGGCGCTGAAGATTGAGATGGTGATACATCCATGGAGCTGGCTACTGCTACCACTGACGGGCATGGTGCTGTTCAGCCTGCTGGGCAGCCTGAGCCGACGCTACCCGACCTCACTCTGGGAGCAACTCAAAGCCCGCCAGGGCCGGTAACTCGCCTGAGTCTCTCGCCTTAAAAAACAGGGGCGCATAACGCGCCCCTGTTTATCTATCGCTCCGGTGATATGCCAGTCTGTCAGATACCAACACTCAGCGAAGGCGGCTTGTCACTGCTGCTATCCACGGTTGGGTAGCAGATAAACAGCCGGTCTTTAGGCACCCCTTTGGCCAGCTGTTTTTTCACCACCTCACCCCGCTGTACTGCCAGTGTTTGCAGACGCTGCTGCAGCAGTTCGGCCAATGCTTCTGGCTTACGTGGTTTTTTACGCTTGGCGTTCTCTTTCGTCAGTATCGGCTTCAACACCTTGAGGTCCGCTTTCACCGCCGTGCCACAGAGCTTCAGCCGCATCGCCGGACGCTCGGCCAGCATCTCGGTCAGCTTGCCCATATAGCCCTGCATATCTTTGCTCAGTGCAGACTTACCCGGCGCGAACTGCACTGGCTGCAGACTGATAAAGGTACCTTTCTCATTTGCTTCGATCGCCGTTTTGGCCAGTGACACCAGGGTGGCATAAGGCTGCAGCGATTTAGTCAGGTAGCTGACCGCCGCATTTTTCAGCCCGCGTCCGGCCAGCGAGTTGATCACACTCTGGTAACCAAAATTGGGATCATCCAGCGCACCACTGAGATCCAGGTCCAGCTCGATATTACTGTCATCATCTTCAAGTATCATCACCGCCGTTTCCAGCGGCATCGAGAGCCGCTGACTGACCTGACCCACCTTGTCTTGCTGACGTGGCTCTACATTGAAGTTGTGCAATTTGACAGTACTTTTCCCCTCCAGCTGACCCGCTTTCAGTGTGCCTTTGCTGGTCAGATTCAACTGGCCGCTTTGCAGAAAGTAACCGGTATATTCCATGCTGTAGGGACTCAGGTAAGGCATCTCCACCCCATTAAGATCCAGCGTCCAGCCACCGCTCTGCATCGTCGCGGTATCCAGCACACCATGTAATGACAGCTCACCGTCGCCGTTGAGTTTCGCCTTGAGGTTCAGATCGGTTGGCCGCTTGCCCTGAGTATCGTAAGGCCCCACCGCCAGCTGGCTCAGCTCACCGTTGAAGGAAAAACGCGGTTTGACACTGCGGTCACTGAAATACAGCTGATGGGGCTGACGCACCGACAGCTCACCCAGCCGGATATGCATCGCCGGAGACTGTTCGGTACTGGCAACCGGCTTAGCGGCAGTCTCTGCCTCCGCCGGCACCAGGGACGCCAGCTGTTGTTGCAGTGCAACGATATCCACCAGCTCTCCCTCGGCACCACGACGCAACCGGGTCTCACCGCCGTTCAGTTCAATACTGTCAATCAGCAGCTGCTGCGGTTGCCAGTGGATACTGGTCAGTTTCAGCTGTGGCCAGTAGCTGAGCGGACGATCCTGCTCATCATCCACCACTGCCGCCAGCTTCAGTTCAGTCAGTTCGACCCTGGCCAGCTGAGCAGAATCGGCGTTGGCCAGTAGCTCCTGTAGCCGGATCTGGTCAGCGCTGATCAGCGGATACTGATCACTGGCGGCTTTTAAACCTTTGAGCACCAGCTCGGGCTGCGCCAGCTGCCAGTGTTCACCGTTCAGCTCAAACTGACTCTGGTTCTCCAGCCTGGCCAGTGAAGCCACCAGGCTCTGGTGTGTCGCACCCAGCCCAGTCAGCGTCAGCTGCTGCTGGCTGTTAACACTCAGCGGCTTATCCTGTAGCTGAGAAAACGTCGCCTGCCCACGCCATGCGGCCTGCTCAAGGCTCAACGACTGGCCCGCGGCCTTGTCTGCACTTTTAGCAGCCAGGTTCGCCAGCGACAATGTGCCATCCAGCGTGCCAGCCAGCCCCTGCGCCAGAGAAACCGTGCCTCGGCCTGTCCAGCCCAGTTTCGCCAGTTTCAGCGCCAGCTGATCCGGCACCGTAGCGACGGTGCGATTGAGACTCAGCTTGCCTTCAAAGACAGCCTTGGCATCCGGCCCCGACCAGCCCGCATCGCCGGACCAGCGAACGCTGCCAACCGCTGCACTGGGTGCTGCCTGCCAGGCCAGCGTATCCAGCCCCAGCGTGCCCCTGGCTTTAACCTGCAGCGGATTCAGTTGTGCAGTAATCTGCAGATCACTGCTGAGCTGGCCACGCAGCGGCTGCTCCAGCATGGCCATCAGGCCATCCAGCGGTAGCTTGTCCAGCTTGAGGCTGAGTTTGAACTGTGGCGCAGGCTGCAGTGGCTGACTGGTACTATCCAGCACCAGCGCCGCATTGTTCAGCCGCCCCTGCAGGGTGAGCAGGGTATCTGTCAGTGGTGCCCATTGATAAAGGCTTTCAATGCGCGCCTGATCGATCTGTAACGGATACTGCTGGCCCTGCCACTGTGTCAGCCAGGCCAGATCACTGATAACCAGCGCGTCCAGCCCCACCTGCCAGTCCAGTGGCTCAGAAGGTGCCGCTTCCGACTCCGGTTCAGCCGCCGGTAATGGCAGGGGGCCCAGCCAGAGCTGCCCGCTGGCATCACTGAGCCCACCGTGCAGCCCAATCAGCTGAAACTGCTCGACCCGTAACTGCTTGTCCAGCAAAGCGGCCAGGTCCACATCAAGCACCAGCTGCTCCAGCTGCAGTGACTCATAACCCTGGCGTTGCAACGACAGTTTTTCCAGCCGCAGCTGCCCTCGCCACCAGTTAACCGACAAGGTACGCAACCGGGCGTCCTCAACCCCCTGTTCATACAACCACAAAACCAGTTGATCACGGACCACATACGGCAGCGTCTGTAACGCCACCACAACGATCAGACAGAATCCCGCCAGACTCATCCACAGTTTTCTCACGCACCATCCCTCTTGGACTATCCTGAAAGCCTTTACTGATTATTAAGGTTTGCTCAGGGTGTACAAGCCGTTTGTAGAGAAAGTTGACGGTTAATATCAATCTACCGACATACTCCGACAGATTTAGATAACCAGGCATTATAGATTGACCTCTGTCAATATCTCGATTCCCCTGCTAAGATCGCCGACCGACCGTTCTGTGCATAAATAACAAGGTGAACATATCATGGCATCTCACAACGAAGAGTTTCGCGAAAAGGCGGGCTGGAGCTGGATCATCATCAACCTGGTAGCAATGGCATGGGTCACAATGCCAGCCAGCATCATGGTCAGCCGTATCCAGTTCTGATCCTGTGCGCTAAGCTTCAGCAATGAACGCTTATCTGCGCATCGGCGAACTCGCCAGACAATCAGGCCTCAGCGTAGAAGCGATCCGCTACTACGAGCGTCGAGGCCTGATTTCTCCTGTCGGACGCCTGCCCTCCGGTTATCGCACCTACCACCCCAACAGCCAGCAACGGCTGCACTTTATCCTGCGCTGCAAAGATCTGGGCTTTTCTCTGGATGAAATTCTGGAACTGCTGACACTGCAGCCGGAGCACAGCTCGGCTGAAGTCAAAAAGCGGGTGGAGGAAAAGATCAGTCTGGTGGAACAGAAAATAACCCAGTTACAGCAGCTTAATCAGTCACTGCATCAGCTGAATGACCTGTGCTGTGGTGACGGCCCGGTCTCGGATTGCCCGATTCTGGAGTTTCTTAAAGACAGCTGAAGTACCAGGCAGGCAAGAACACCCACCTGGCAAGCGATTACAGCGTAATCGTCTCTACACCGTCCGGCGTCCCCATCAGCACCACATCGGCACCCCGGTTCGCGAACAGACCATTGGTCACAACACCAATAATCCCGTTGATCTGAGTTTCCAGCGCTTTGGCGTCAGTAATTTCCATATCCTGCACATCCAGGATCAGGTTACCGTTATCGGTGACAAAGTTCTCACGCCATACCGGCATACCGTCGAGCTTCGCCAGCTCGCGCGCCACATAAGAGCGCGCCATCGGAATCACTTCCACTGGCAGCGGGAACTCACCCATCACCTCAACGCGCTTGCTGCTATCAACAATACAGACAAACTCTTTCGCCACCGCTGCCACGATTTTCTCACGCGTCAGCGCACCGCCGCCGCCTTTGATCAGATTAAGCTGACCATCAAACTCATCTGCGCCGTCAACATAGACTTCCATATCATTGACACTATTGAGGTCATACACGGTGATACCGTGCTTTTTCAGCCGTTCAGCCGTCGCTTCCGAGCTGGCAACTGCACCGTCAAAAAACGTTTTGATATCAGCCAGTGCATCGATGAAGAAGTTGGCAGTAGAGCCTGTACCCACACCGACAATCGAGTCTTTGCCCAGTTTCGGCTTGATATACGCCACAGCAGCCTGCGCTACCGCCTGTTTCATTTCATCCTGTGTCATCCAGCATCACCCCGGTGGTCTTGAAATTAGAAGCTATGGAAAATCTGGCCGAATTATACGCCCAGTGCCCGCTCGCTTATAGACGCAACTGCACATTGCATTTATGCTTTCCTGTTCTTTTTATGGACAGTGATGTCCTTTCTCCCACTCACTGTGAAGTTCCTGGTATGCCACACCGTTATATCAAGCGAATCCTCGAAGCCCGCGTCTACGATGTGGCCAAAGAAACCCCTCTGGATCATGCACCGATGCTCTCTTCCCGCATTGGTAACAACATCCTGCTCAAACGTGAAGACGAACAGCCCGTGTTCTCGTTCAAAGTGCGTGGGGCCTATAACAAAATGATTCAGCTGACGGACGAGGAAAAAGCCATTGGGGTGATTACCGCCTCGGCGGGCAACCACGCCCAGGGCGTGGCTATTTCCGCACAGAAGCTGGGCGTGGACGCCACCATCGTCATGCCAAAAACCACCCCGGATGTGAAAGTGAATAACGTCCGCGCACTGGGTGGCAAGGCAATACTGGTTGGCGATGCCTTCGATGCCGCCCGCGTCTATGCACTGGAGCAGGCGGAAGAGAAAGGACTGATCTACATCCCACCCTACGATGACCCGGATGTCATTGCCGGCCAGGGCACCATTGCCATGGAGCTGCTGCGCCAGCACACCGGGCACATTGATGCGATTTTCGTACCGGTGGGTGGTGGTGGTTTAATTGCCGGTATTGCTGTTTACATTAAATACCTGCGTCCAGAGATCAAGATCATCGGCGTCGAGCCGGAAGACTCCAACTGCCTGCAGGCTGCACTGGCCGCCGATAAGCGGGTAGTGCTTGATCAGGTGGGTATTTTTGCCGATGGCGTGGCCGTAGCCCAGATTGGTGAACATACCTTTGAAATCGCCCGCCAGTACGTGGATGAGGTGATTACGGTATCGACCGATCAGATCTGCGCGGCCATCAAGGATATCTTTGATGACACCCGTTCAGTCTGTGAACCGGCGGGTGCGCTGGCCGTGGCTGGCCTCAAGCGCTATGTGGAGCGCCAGCAGTGCCGTGATGAAACGCTGATTGCAATCGACTCCGGCGCCAACGTCAATTTTGACCGCCTGCGTCATGTCGCTGAACGGGCCGAAATCGGTGAGAAGCGTGAAGCCATTATCGCCGCCCGAATTCCCGAGCAGCCTGGCAGCTTCCTCAAGTTCTGTTCGGCACTGGGCTCACGCAATATCACCGAGTTCAATTACCGCTTCAGCGATAAAGACAAAGCCATTGTGTTTGCCGGCATCCAGCTTAAAACCGGGGGCGATGGCCGGGAAGAGCTGCTGAGCGAGCTGTCGGACCAGGGCTATGAAGTCACGGATCTGTCCCATGACGAAACCGCCAAATTGCATGTGCGTTATATGGTCGGCGGCCATGCACCGGCGGCACTGGGCAATGAGATCCTCTATCGCTTTGAATTCCCGGAACGTCCGGGTGCACTGATGAAGTTCCTCAAAAAGCTGGGCGGACGCTGGAACATCTCCATGTTCCACTACCGCAACCACGGTGCAGCCTTTGGCCGAGTACTGGTCGGTATGCAGGTGGAGGAAACCGAACGGCCAGCGATCGAGCAGTTCCTGGATGAGATCGGCTACCACTACTGGGACGAGTCTCAGAATCCGGCTTACAAACTGTTTTTAGGCTGACCGTTTCCCGTCACCCAGCATAAAAAACGCCTGGCAGGCTTCCCTGTCAGGCGTTTTTATCAGGGTTTCACGGACGTCAGAAGCAGCGCTGCAAACCAGCCGCTCGCGGAGCGAGCTGCTACAGAGGCGTGACCTGATTGTGTTTACAGGCTTTCAACGCTGGCCTTTACGCTTACGCCAGAACTGCATCACCAGCGACTCAAGCTCCGAGACCATGGCATTGATACTACCGGTGGCATCCCGGTTGCGCGCCGCACCTTCCATGGTCTGTTCGGACGTTGTCCGGATTTCACAGACACTACGGTTAATATCGTCTGCCACGCCACTTTGCTGCTCCACTGCAGTGGCTACCTGCTGGTTCCTGTCCAGGATATCTTGCATTGCCCCTGAGATCTCACTTAACGCCTGGTTCGCTTCCGCTGCCTGCTCCACAGTGCCCTGCGCATGTTCGGCACCCTGCTCCATCGCAGAAACGGTCTGCTGCGACTTTCTTTGCAAGTTAGCCACCATCTGTTCAATTTCACTGGTCGCCTCACGGGTTCGTACTGCCAGTTCCCGCACCTCATCGGCCACCACCGCAAAACCTCTGCCTTGCTCACCGGCCCGCGCCGCTTCAATTGCCGCGTTCAACGCCAGCAGATTGGTTTTGTCGGCGATATCGGTAATAGTATCGACAATATCGGAGATGCCGTCGGCTTCATGCGCAAGTTGCTGAACAGAGCTGGCAGTATTAAGAATCTGATCACACAGTTCGCGGAGCCGCGACACGGTTCCGTCCACCAGCGAGATACCCACTTCAGCCTTGGCACTGGCCCCTTTCGCCGCTTCAACCGTCTGCCCGGCATGACCCGCCACCTCCTGCACACTGGCCGACATCACCGTGATGGCTGCAGCAACCTGTTCTGTCTCAGCATATTGGCGGCCTACTTCAGAGTTGGTATGCTCAGCCTCCTTCGCAACCCCCAGCGTGTCCACCGACAGTTTCTTCGAGGCATCACTGAGCCTGCCCACAATGCCGACAGCATCGGACTCCAGCCGCTGCATGGCCAGATCAAGCCAGCCCAGGTCGTCATTGCGGCCACTGTAAACATAACGGGCAACCGGGTTATTGCTGATATTGCGCGCCTTCCTGACCAGCTGCATATGAGGCCCCATCAACACCCAGGTACCGATCATCCCGACCAGCAGCACCGCCAGCCAGGGCAGTAGCTGCACCAGTGAATACAACCCTGCAGCCCAGCCCAGCGTGCTTGCAAGTAGTAACAACAGCCCCCAGAAACACAACAGCCGTGCCGTCAGACTCATACCATCTTTCAAAACCCGAGGAGATTTCCCCGCATTTAACTGGCCATACAGCTTTTCAGCACGCCCCACCATTTCTCGATCAGGCTTACGACGAACTGATTGATATTCCACTACTTTGCCGTCACGAATAATCGGACTGACGTAGGCATTAACCCAGTAGTAATTACCGTTTTTACAACGGTTTTTAACGACACCCATCCAGGGGCTTTCTTGCTTTATGTTTTTCCACAAATCTGCAAATGCGGCTGGCGGCATGTCAGGGTGACGAACAACATTATGATTCTTTCCCAGTAACTCTTCTTCAGTGAAACCAGACAACTTTTTAAAGTCATCATTAACGTATCTAATAATACCTTTCGGACAGGTCGTAGAAAGTATATTAATGCTTTCTGAATAGTCCTCTTCTACCCCGGTAACGGGCATATTCTTTTTCATGATGGAGGAGCCTCATGTTCACCTGCACGGCTGACGGAAAGACGACAATTTACAGCAAAAAGCTGAAGATCAGCGCAATTCCTATCCCTTTACCAGCCCTCTTATGAGGGAGGTCGCAGCTTTTATTGACAGGCAACAAGGCCTGTATTCTAGTTATATCGCGACACACCGGCGCTGTAGATGCTCACTCTTGTGGTGAACTACTCAGCATTCTTCAATATGGCCAAACCATCAATCCTGCCACTCCAGCCAGGATATACGTTGATGCATATCAAACTGACCGGCATTAGGCATGGATAACTGTTTCAGTCACTGATATTGGAAACTTATTGAATAATAACAAACGAAAAGAGCATGAAATTCTCGACAAAACGAGGAATAGCCATTACCAAAAACTTGCAGAACACTCTTCAGTTAGCACCGTGTATGTTCTATTTGATCTGACGCATAAGACATAAAAAAACCGCCGATTGGCGGTCTTTCTATGTCTTATGCGTATCAGGGCATTTCTGGCGAGTGGTTAAAACTCTGACTGAAGAAAGCCTTCGCCGTAAACAGTAATAGCGACGTCAATCCCCATATCAAGCCGAGCACCACACCTGCATCGACAATCCCTCGCCAGGGTTGCTCAAGCAGGTGAACTAACTGTACCAGCACTACAATCCCCAACGTCAGGCAGATGGTCACAATCTGACGACGGCGCTTGATATGGAAATAGCCCATACAGAACATCGGTGCCAGCGCGAGACGTAACGGCGTTACATTCTCCGATAGATAACGGATACGCGCCGCCACACGGGGTGAGAAAGCCTGCTGAAAGCCACGATAACCCTCAGCAAAGCCCATAAAGACCAGGCTGAATAGCAACGCTGCCCAATGAAGAGCACTTAAAGGTTGCGCCATCAGATCCAGTGCCGCCAGCCCAAGTCGGTAAATTGCACTGCCTAGCAGCACAGCAATACCTGTAAGCCCCCAGAGGGCTGCCACATAACCAATCACTGTATTCTCGAAACCCGACAGGAAATAAAGTCAGCTATTATACGCCCGCTCCATACCCCGATGCCATCAACACAAAGCGCCACCTCTGAAAGCTTCAGTAAAGCGAAAGCCCCACAGACAAAAACGCCGACTGAGAGCATCAGTCGGCGCTGTTCGTATCGCTGCCGTTGTAACTGAATTAGAAGCTGTAAGGGAATTTCACCGACAAACTCAGATCAGGTGCATCCGGCGTCAGACCAATCCCCAGCGACGTAGACATCGCCCACTTTGGCCCCAGTGCATAGGTCACACCGGTGCTGAACGTCGCGGCATTGGCATCCGAATGTGTCACCTCATTCCAGCTACCACCCGGTGCCCGGGTTTCCGATTTAGTCTGGAATCGCTGGGAATAGGAGAAGCTCATACTCATACGATCATTGATAGCGAAGGCCACACCTAAGCCATAACCCAGCGCATCCCCAAGGCGTACTTCACCTGGGCTGGTTACCCCTGGTACCGAGGAGATATCATCAAAGGATCCATCAAAGTGATGGGTGTATTCCATGTTAGCAAACAGGATCGCTGGGTCCGTTGTTTTCACAAACGAGAATCCCGTACTCGCCGCCCAGACACCACTACCCGATGGCAAGGTTTCCGGGAACAGCAAAGTAGTGCTCTCAACCGTCCGTTCGATCTGCTTGATACCGTAAGGATCTTTACCCGTGGGCGCTCTTACACGCAACGACCAGACCGTATCAGGCCAGCTCAGCGTCTCAGCGAACACCTTGTAACTGGTACTCAGCTCAACATCACCCAGCTGGAACGTTTCATCAACATCAGCTTCAACCGCCGGGTCCGGGGTACCGGCCTGTGGGTCTTTGGTGTAGGAAGTCCAGCGCGAGATAAACGGTGCACTAACCCCCACCTGCCAACGATCGGTCAGGTTGTAGCGAGCGCCGATATCAAAGGTGAGAATGTCAGATTCAACGTTATCTACCGACACTGCCCCAAGGAAAATCGCATCCAGCGCAAGGAAACCATCCAGCACCAGCTCTTTACGATCGTAATGGCTGTAAGTAAAACCAAATTCGAGGGTTAATGGGCGGGAAAACAGCGCATGCTCTTCCTGCAGGAAGTTTTCTACGCTCTGGCTGGGCGCCGCTTCTTTTTGAACCTCATCGGAGGGGCCTGAAGCGATCTGAGCAGCGGCCTTGTCAGGCTGGCGCGCTTGCGTTGGAGTGCCCTCAGTGCCGGGCACTTCGAGGCTGTTCAGTCGGCTATCCAGCTGATCAAGCTGGCCTGACTGGCGCTTATTAATAAGCTGTAGCTGCTTTACCTGAAAGCGAAGCTGATTAAGCTCCTGCATTTCCCCTTCCGTCATCGCTGCCGCACTATGGGAACCATAAAGTGCCGCGATTACAGACAAAAACAGCGAGGAACGTTTGGCTAGGTCACGCATCGAATATTCCCTGTCTGAATAACTTTCGAGTACAGGCTACTACCCGGCTTCCTGCGTTGTTGCGTCACAGCATAGCAGCCAGAGCAGGCTTATCGTACCCCCAAAAGCGTTGAAAGAATGCGGCGAGTCGGCGTCATGCTGGGCCGAATCGCTCGATCTCGGGTTTCAATTATCACAGATGTACCGTTAGTTACCCGGTTCATACTGCTATCCAGCTGAGCGCTTTGCAGCAACCCACGAATGTCATTGCCATTTATCGATTGAACCACGCGGCCAACCCCTGGAATCTGTATTTCGTAACCGATCTGATTACGTGCAACAGTCACCTGAGTTACTGCGCCATTTTCGGCCTGATAAGTCTGTATGCCTGAGCCTGTGACCAGGTTGGCACTGCCCGTGGGCTCATCAACGCCACGTCCATTAATACTCCATAGCACATCGTTTGTCACATCATTGCCATCACCTGCGACCTGAATTGCCTGAACCACGCCACTGGCATCATCCAGCCCATCATTGGAGACATGGGCCAGCTGTGCACCTGATAACTGATCCGCCGAAACCTGTTGGCCCGGCTCAGTATGGTAGACAGTCAGTACGGGCGCAAACTGGTTGGCCAGATCAACATTCAGGTGCATATCCATCATATGCTGGCTGCCATCGGCCAAGGCCCAACTTGTCGACATCGTGACGCCAAAAAAGGCAACCTGGCTGCCATCGACAAACTTACCTCGCATATTGGCCAGCACTGTATCACTGACTTCATCGCCGAATATCCCGGTATCAGGCATGACAGCCCAGGCAGGGGATGCTAGCCAAGCCGTCGTCGCCAGACTCAGTATGCAATGTTTGAAATGGCGCATTTTCAGGACCTCACAGAATGTAATGTTCAGAACAGATCAGCATGTCTGAAGCCAAAATCGATCAGTTCCGCGTCACTGAGCGGCGCACGGACATTGTGCAAAGCACGCGCAGTCAGCGGGGGAGCCGGGTCCACCAGGGGAGATGTACGATCTATTCCATTACCAATGACAGCGAACACGATACCGTTCCACTGTGCTTTGAAATCCTCTTTTTTAACGATCTTGTTCCCCAGAGCCGGGTCCGCTATATAGACAAGATTTTTATCTGTTTTTTTCAATACCACAAAGTGCTTATAACCCTGTAGATCAAGCAGCACGATGGTCGGTACCCGTATATTTTCCAGTGCATCGACCGTTACTTTGTAACCACGGCCACGCATGCCAACACCATTGATATAATTCTTAATATCCAGCAGTGAAAAACCCTGCCGTTGAACAATTTCTATATCACTGACAGCAAACATGCCTTCCAGCACATCCCCTTCATCTACATCAATGCGATAGGCATATTTCAAAATCGTTGCCAGCGCAGCAGCCCCACAACTGAAATCAGTCTCCTGACGGACCAGATGCTGAAACTTGCGCCCTTTCATACTGACAACTTTACGTTCTTCGAACCCCTGGCTGAGGGTATGGCCATAAAACGGCGCTGCCTGAGTCGATGGGGAAAGCGTTGCCAGCGCAGACAGCGTTAGAGCTGTCAAAAAGGTATGTGCAGATCGGGCTGTATTCATGATGTATCCCTCCGGTGATAAGCTGACCACCCGGAGGTGGCCAGCAAACGATCAAGCTATTTCAGCTTCGCTTCGATCAGTTACCTTCACCGCCGCCAGTACCTGGCATTGGAGGCATACCACCTTCACCACCGATGTCGCCCATGCTAGGCCCACGCAGCGCGGCAATCGCCAGGCTGTTGTTCTGCAGGTTATTGGTACCACTTGTAATGTTCACACCAATGTTACCGCTGGCATTAGCCAGAGCATTGCTGCCCATGGTGCTGCGGTTCCAGCCACGCTCGTTAATCACCTGAGTCTGAATGACTGCAGTACCACTGAGAGAGCCCATCAACTGGATTGGGCCAGCTTCAGAGAACAGAACTTCGCCATCATCATTGAAGGCCAGCGCACCACCATCACCATTCAGGTCAGAACCACCCTGGGTATCTGTATCCAGGTCAACATGGGCGAGTCCAGGACCACCAGGATGACCTGTTCCACCCCATACATCAGGGTACACATCACCAATCTGGTCAGACTGACCACTGTAGCTGACATCTGGCAGGCCGAAGTACAGACCATCCCCTTCTGTTGGCGACAGGGAGAAGCTGATAGTGTCTTCGCGCGTTTCGTTCAGTGCGAGGTTATTGGTGTAATTGTCATGCGCATGCTGCTGTACATTGACAGTCGCCACACTCATGGCACCAAAGCCGACAGAACCAGCCAACGCGTTTTTCTGCACGTTGTTGTTACCAGAGGCTATGTTCACACCGATATTACCGCTGGCACCCTGTAATGCGCCGCTACCCATAGAGGCACGGTTACGCTGCGCGTAGTTATCCGTCCAGTTGTAGTAAGTCGTCTGATCAACAAAGATCTCAGCATCTGCGGATGAGCCGTGGGAGTAGTAACGCCCTTTGCCTTTACCTTCACCGAAAACAAAACCAGCATCGGTAGCAGCCAGTGCAGCAGAGTTACCCTGCACGTTGTTATCACCAGCAGACACGTTGACGCCTATGTTACCGGAAGCATTTCGCAATGCCCCATCACCCATATCAGAGGTGTTGCTGAAGGCTTCGTTATAGGTTTCATTACCCGTGGAAGACTGCGTATCATCCACAACCGCCATACCCAGACGGTCAATACCAATGTAACCACCCGTTTGAACCCGACCATAAATCCTGTTTTCCAGGCTTACTTTGACTTTCTTCTGGATCTGAGCACCATCACCATGATGACCCCCATGCCCACCAGCAGACGCTACAGTAGCAAAGGTCAGTGCGCTGATTGCCAGCGCCAGTGGCGCGATTTTGAATGCTTTCATCGTTTTCTTCCTCATGCGTTACGCAAATTTGGTTGTTCTACTGCCCGTTTGACGCACCCGTGGAAACCTCGAGTGCAAATTTGTTCGCCGTCTTGTTCCCTGCGCCTGCCAGTTGGTTGATCTGGACTAACCCTTTGGCAGCTCTGAATGCACCGTTCTCGATCCGTGCTTCCAGACTTCGCTCAGCAGCGCCTTCGGCTGTTTCCTGGTAGGTAAGGTTGCCCGTTACCTCCGCAGCCAGATCCGCTTCTGCTAATATCTGTCCTTCAAACCCCAGCCCGATGGCAAAGCCATTTGCCTGTGCATTACTTTCTCCACTGACCTGGTTTATAGAAACCAGACCAGAGACGTTCGCCAGCGCTCCTGTGGCGATGGTGCTGCGCTGTAAAGTTGAAGCTGCTATCTCATTCAGCTGCACACTCTGTTGCGCCGTTACCAAAGAGGCCACTCCCTGCCCCACCGCGACAGCCAGCGCTCCGGCATTCAACTGTGCATTGCCATCACCGGCGACCATGTTCAGTCCAATGACCCCTGTGCTGTTGGCAAAAACTCGAGAGTCAATCAACGAGTCGTTGTCAAAAAGCGGGCCTGCGGCCTGGGTCGGCGCTGCCAGTAATAGCGCACTGATCAGTGCACACAGGTTTAAATGCTGTCTGTTCATGGCTGTGTCCCGATTTCGATTCGGATGTAAACAGCGGAGTCTCGGCTACCCGGTGCTCCGTTTCGGTCTTGCCCATCCTCGTCCCAGAGAATCACGCCCCAGTCCACTTTAGGTCGTTGTGGCTGATCTACGCCCTGGCCGCGTATGCTATTCAGGTCTGAATTTTGCATTCCTGAACCAGAGGGAAGACCCATCTCAACATCATCTGCATTGGCCAGTGACTGACTCAGCCCCAATGTCAGCAGCGATGCTGCTAACACCTGACCAAGCCGCCTGGCGGTCCTGATCAGCGGGTTCTGTTTCAGCTTCTGGGTCATGCTTTCATCCCGTTAGTGAGCTTTTGTAATTACATAGAGCACAGGCAGTGCCAACATGCATAACATATTGATATTTAATGTTTTTTATCGCGTATATTCAGAGAGTCAACAACTCGACAGATAAAGGCAAAGAATACCCGACCAAAGTTGTAAAGTTTTCGTTACGCACAACGAACATGACAGAGGTAACTAATTGATATTGAAAGATTAAGAGAAATAGAAAAGGTGTAATGCGACTGTGACAGCTGTAGTAATCAGCCCCATAGCTGTAAAGGCAGCATGATTACGACCCTGCGTGGCCAGCGCACAACAGCCGTGATTACCTCTACGCATAAGTCTGAGTTCGCTCCGGGCGATCGCAGAGCGCGCTGGTGGGCAGGAGTTCAAGGAAGAAGCTTCGCGCCAGATCAACGCTACAGACATCGCCACAAGCAGCGACCGAGGTGACGGGGCAGACAGTAAAGGTGGAGATAAAGCGAAAACACAGGCATAAAAAAACCCGCCAACCAGAACGGTGACGGGCACTCAGGACTACAACAGAAAAATCAGTGGTTAACTCTCGCTATCACTTGTCAGACCATGCTTACTCAGCAGCCGGTAAAGCGTTACCCGGGACACGCCCAGCTCACGGGACGTTCGGGAAATATTGCGGTTATTACGCGCCAGAGCATAGCGGATAGTCTGTGCTTCAGCCTGCTCTCGCGCCTGCTCAAGTGTTATTACCAGGCCATTATCAGTACTGTCAACCAGCCCCAGGTCCGTTGGCGTAATCATCCGGCCATCACACATAACCAGCGCCCGGCGCACCCGGTTGATCATCTCTCGAACATTACCGGGCCAGCCATGACCATGAATCGCTTCCAGCGCCTTGCGGGTAAAACCATTGACCTGCCGTCCCGCATCAACCTGGAAACGATTAAAGTAAAATTTCGCCAGCAACTCAATATCTTCACCGCGGTCACGTAACGGTGGTGAATGCAGGTTCAATACATTCAGGCGGTAAAACAGATCCTCCCGGAAGTTTCCCTCCTCAACAGCACGGGCCAGATCAACATGGGTTGCTGCCACCACCCGCGTCTTCACCGATATGGACTGTGTGCCCCCGACACGCTCGATGGTGCCTTCCTGTAAAAAACGTAGCAGGTTCACCTGCATATCCAGCGGCAAATCACCAATCTCGTCCAGAAACAGGCTGCCGCCATGGGCCGCCTCAATCCAGCCGATCTTGCGCTGAGTCGCCCCGGTAAAAGCCCCCTTCTCATGGCCAAACAGTTCCGAATTGATCAGATTCTCAGGCAAAGCGCCGCAGTTAACGGCGACAAAAGGCCCTTTCTTATTGCGTGAGCGCTCATGCACCGCCCGCGCTATCAATTCCTTACCCGTACCACTTTCGCCCGAAATCAGCACCGGCGCATCCACCGCAGCCACCTTCCTGATCGACACAAACAATGAACGCATATGTTCAGATGCGCCCACCATCTCATAATCATCAAATGACGGCTCTGCCTGGCCCGTTTGACGCAGACATGCCATGCCATAGGCATGCCCCAGCGTAGAGAACAGCTGGGTCATGCCGGAGGCTATGGGCAAGGTGAAGTAATCGACAAAATTCTCGTGGATAATGCGGCACAAGTTGCCCTGTTTAAGCGATTCCGAGTGTGCCAAAGCAACCCAGGCCACCCCTTCACGCTCAGCAAAAAGTTCTTCAGCATCAATAAGTTGCTTATTAAACCCGTCAATATGAACAAGCCCGACACGGTACTGGTTATCATCCAGCAGCCGACTTGCATGGCTAATATCAGATGCGGTATCAACCTGCCAGCCATTGGCACGTATGAGCCCACCTAAATCTTCCTGTTGCATCGATGGACGTACATATAACAATGCACGTACATCGTCTGCTGGTCCTGTCAAATCCGTCATTCGCCCCCTCCAGCCAGACAAACCCGAAGTAAGTTGACGACCTCAGCTTTCCGGTTAGAGAGAAGTTTAGACAGGTTTTCTGGAATTCGACAGAAACGTCATAGAGTGGCAATAATCTATTAGCATCACCTTGAAAAGCCCGCTATCACCGGGGATAGCCAATGATAGCGGGCTTTATAGCAGACAAGCCTGATTAGACCGATGAAGAATTAGGACATGAAAAATAAGTCTGAAGATAATTGGCAGCTTCAGTATGGATATGCATGAAGTAAAGGCCTGGCACCCGCTTTCGCAGCTAAAAGCCACGATTTACCTGGCGACAGACGGGATGAAAAACTTTCATATAACTACCCCGCCTGACAAATCCTTGCCAGCCTGCAACCCCCTGTAATCTGGCCTGTTTAGAAAAATTGCTATCATCATCGGGCACAGATCAGCCATCAATGAAGCGGAAAAACTATCCATTTCCGCCCCGTTAATCGATCATTCAAGGTCGCGTCAGCAACGCTGAAACCAATGTGCTGGTACAGACGTCACCGTGATTCAGATAGCCTTCACTGTTCTGCTCTACCTGTGCCAACTGATAGCGATAGTTCACCATCAACCCGGCAGATTGCTGTAAACCCTTCTCCGAACAGTCGGCCAGCCAGTTCAACTGCGCCATCTCGGCACCATTGCTGAGGTGAAAGTGCGCGACAGGGTCCAGCGCACGCTGCCCACGCCGCGCCTGGGCCAGATACCGTGCCGCCTGCTGCATCAGCGGCCCCCGTAAACCCTCCGCCAGATCTGCATCCTGCCACCAGTGCGGCAGCACCAGCTGGCTATGCAACGCCTTACAGCTATCGTCTTCCTGCGCTGCCAGCCAGCGGCTGAAACCCGGCACCGGTGATAAGGTCGCAAATTGCTGCAGATTACTGAACTCCCGCTGTAATAAACCAACCACCCGTTTAATCAGGAAGTTACCGAAACTGATTCCCGCCAGCCCCGGCTGTGCATTGGAGATGGAATAGAAGATCGCGGTATCCGCCTGATGCAGATCGAGAATCGGCGCATCTTCATCCAGCAACGCCTGCACACTGGTCGCCAGCCCATTCACCAGTGCCACCTCAACAAAGATCAGCGGCTCACCCGGCATATTGGGATGAAAAAAGGCAAAACAGCGACGGTCCGAGTCCAGCCGATTCTTCAGATCTTCCCAGCTCTGGATTGCATGCACTGCCTCATAGGCAATCAGTTTTTCCAGTAGCTCAGCCGACGAATGCCAGCTGATCTGCTCCAGCCGCAGCAAACCAATATCAAACCAGTGGATCAGCAAGCGCTTAAGATCGGCTTCCAGCGCCGCCAGCGCAGGCTCTGCCTTGCGCAAGCGCAACAGCTCGGCGCGCATATCAACCAGAAACTTCACCCCTTCAGGCAACTCGGTAAACTGGCGCAACAGCTGTAAACGTGACGGCTCCAGCGTCCGTTGCAACTGCTGTCGCGCTTGCTGGCGCTCCAGCCCGACACTGCCTCGCCAGCCATCAATGGCCTGCTCAATGACCTGATCATCACAGTCAAACTGCTCTGCCAGCTGCAGCAGAAAGCGACGACGCCCATTATCATCCAGTAGCAGGTACGCCTCGCCCAGCTTTGCCGTGCGGGCGCGGGCCGCAATTTCCCCTCCCTCCGCTTTCAGGCAGGCACGGAGCCAGTCGTTAAGTACGGGCAGGTCTTCATCCGGCAGATCAGGCCGTAATTCAATGTCATCACTGCGGCTATCACCAATCCCATGCCAGACCTTACGTAGATGCTGCATTGTTCGATCAAGAAAGCTACTGCCCAGTTGTACAGCCATATCCCTACCCCTCCCGGCCTGTGGTCAGGCGACTCAGTTATGCCTCGACGGTACCAACCTGGCAAGGATTTGCCAAGAAAACAGCTAAGTAGATACCCCTATATAAAATTGCATCTATCAATCTATTCCCGCTAATATGGCGAAAATCTGGTCAACATAGCCATATGATCTGACCCGCATTTGCTTATAACGCGCAATAAAAACAACAAGGAGCACTTTATGCAGGATCTGCACGGTTATTACCTGGAAGACCTCGAAGTCGGCATGAGCGACAGCTACGCCAAAACTGTAACCGAAGCCGACGTGGTGATGTTTGCGGGTATCTCCGGCGACAACAACCCAGTACATATCAACGCTGAATACGCCGCCCAGACCATGTTTGGCCAGCGCATTGTGCATGGCATGTTCAGCGCAGCGCTGATCTCCGCTGTACTGGGCACACGGCTGCCAGGGCCTGGCGCGATTTACATCGACCAGAGCCTGAAATTTAAAGCGCCGGTTCATATCGGTGATACAGTAACGGCCATGGCGACCGTGGTTGAAATCAACCAGGAGCGTCGCCGGGTGAAACTGGAAACCGTGGTAAAAGTCGGTGACACCGTGGTTGCCGAAGGCGTTGCGACCAATATGGTTGATCGTAAACCCGCCTGAGGAGCCGCATGATGATGATTGATGCAAGCCGCTGTGCGCTGATGCTGATTGATGTGCAGGAAAAGTTACTGCCTGGCATCCATGAAAAAGATCAGTTTGTGGATAACTGTCGCTGGTTGCTGGAAGTCGGCAAGCTGATGGAGATCCCGACTCTGGCCTCGGAACAGTATCCACAGGGTGTCGGTCCAACCACCGATGTGCTGCGTAACCTGCTGCCTGAGGATAAGTTTTTCGGCAAGACGCACTTCTCCTGCGTTCAGGCACCGGATGTTTATCCACAGATGGAAGCCGTGAACCGGGAACAGTGGGTGCTCTGTGGTATGGAAGCTCACGTCTGCGTACTGCAGACCGCGCTGGACCTCAAAGCCCGTGGTCGTCAGGTGTTCGTAGTAGCCGATGCCATCTCCGCCCGCAATCCGCTGGACACCGAGCTGGCGATCAGCCGCCTGCGTGAAGAAGGCATCCGTATCGTCAGCCGTGAAATGGTCGCTTTCGAGTGGCTTAAACGTGCCGATGCACCCCAGTTCAAAGCCTTCAGTAAAGGCTACCTGCAGTAATCCTGCACAGCTGACCCGCGCTGCGGGTCAGCTATTCCTCTCGGCTTCAGCCATTATCCACAGGACAAACCGAGGCCTGACACCCCGGTTACTCAACACAGATTTAGCTCAGTCTGCCACCCAGGGATTACTGTTACCCTGGATTCGGCGAATACGCTGATCTCGCGCACGCTCCCAGTTATCCACCGGGTCCGCCTTATGCCAGGCTTCCAGCATCCGCCGCTGCTGTCGGCTCAACTTGAACCCGTACTGATCCTGCATATAGAAATAGATCCGCGCAATATCACCGCGAACAGCCGGTGCGGGTTCCGCTTTACGGCCTTTAAAATCGACCTCAAAGTCACATTGACCGTAGCGGCGAGGTTCGCCCGCCAACATCGAAAAGCGGTAATTTGATCGATCGCCGTTCACTTCGCCAATGGCCGGAACCAGATTATGAAGGTCCGATTCCATTACTTTGAACCGTTTGTCTTTACGACATTTTCTGCGACCGCCATCCTGCCAGCACTGTAGCTGGTGCCCCAGCTGCCAGGCGGGTACGACATGCTCCCACTCGATACGACTGGCACGTTTACGATTTTTCCGGGGGCTGTAATTACAACTGGCCAGATCCGGAATCAGCTTTTTACCTTTTAACTGGTAGGTACAACCACAATAGAAACTTGTTGGGCGATCACGGTAGATACCGGCCGCCACCTTTTTGGCTTTGCTAAATGATGAAGGTGGTGCAGCCTGCGCGGGCAGAACCATCAACAGCCATCCCAATACCACAACAACGGGATACCACATGGGCTGTGAACAACCAGAACATTCTCACCCGGCCTCACTCCCTGACGCACGGTGGATAACTTCAAACAGGGGCAGCGATCCCGCCACCCCGACTGCAGTGGTTAACGACGCTTACTTATTCAGAAAACCCCGCTGCTGCAGGAATGGCAGCATATGCGGGCGAGCTTCCTTACTGAGCATGCCGGAGATCTGTTCACTCCAGCTCATCTCTTTAGTGCCACCGGTACGGCTGGCGTAATAGTCGCGCACGGTTTCATCATACTCAGCAATCGTTGCCGCATCCTGGCTGTCATCATAGCTGTCCTGCTTGAGAACCACTGACAATGGCAACCGGGGCTTGGTTTCCGGATTCTGATCGGGATACCCCAGGCACAGGCCAAACACCGGGTACACCAGCTCGGGCAGGTCCAGCAGATCAGCAACCTCAGCGATCTTATTACGCAGGCCACCAATGTACACCACACCCAGCCCCAGCGACTCGGCGGCAACGACCAAGTTCTGCGCAAACAGACCACAGTCCAGTGAGGCGGTCAGAAACTGCTCGGTAAAACCGCTCGCCATCGGCGCGTCATGCATCTCGCACACCAGCTGGTGGCGCTTCATGTCGGCACAGAACACCAGAAACTGCGGTGCCTGTTCCACATACGGCTGCGGTCCGGCCCATTGCGCCAGTTTTTCACGTTTAGCGGGATCATTTACCTGAAGGACAGTACAGGCCTGAATAAAACTGGACGTAGCGGCCGCCTGACCGGCGATCACCAGCTCTTCAACCACAGACTGATCAACAGCCTGGTCAGTAAATTTGCGAATAGAACGGTGGGCTTTCAGCAACTCGATAACCGGCGTCATAACAATCCCTCTGCATAAACATTGTCGATGCCCGGCACTATGCCGTAAGCCAGCAATCGACACCAGTACAGACGTACAAACGTACAAACGTACAAACGTACAAAAGAATAATCGAGTATGGAATAGATAAGAGGAGTTATACGAAAAGAAGAGAAATGGTGCCGGCACCAAGAGTCGAACTCGGGACCTACTGATTACAAGTCAGTTGCTCTACCAACTGAGCTATGCCGGCGTGTCATTTCGGTAGCGGATATTATGGAAATGTCGGCACAAGTGCAATAGCAAAATACAAAAAAAATGAAAAAAAACGATATTATTTGTTTTTTCGCTTACAAAAACAGCTTTACGTTTATTATTCCACCGCGCAAACAGACAAACTAAATACATCCAGTTCAAAATTATCTTTCTGATTGTTCAAAATTATTCGTTAGTGTAATGTGCCTCCTCACAGGAGAGAAAATCAATGACATCCGGAAATCAAATTCACTCTGCACTTTATTTAGCATTTCAAAGATCGCAGTGGGCCGAATTAAGAGAATCGGTACCTTTAACATTAAGTGAACCAGAGCTTGCTGATCTTAAAGGTATAAACGAAAAGCTATCTTTAACTGAAGTAACGGATATCTACCTCCCCCTTAGCCGCTTACTCAACCTGATCGTGGGTTCTAGACAGAAAAGTGGTGTAGTACTCAACGAGTTTTTGAGCAGAACGCCACCTAAGCGTCCTTATATTATCAGTATTGCTGGCAGTGTCGCTGTGGGTAAAAGTACCACAGCGCGTATATTGCAGGCTCTTTTAAGCCAATGGCCAGAACACCCTAGGGTCGACCTTGTCACCACAGATGGCTTCCTATACCCATTAGCAGAATTAAAGCGTCGGGGACTATTACAGCGTAAAGGTTTTCCTGAAAGCTATGATATGAAAATGCTGGTTGAATTCATTTCGAATATTAAAGCTGGCAACCCTTATGTAGAAGCTCCGCTTTATTCACATGTTAGCTATGACCGAATCACTGATCAGCATCAAGCAATCGAGCAACCAGATATTTTGATCATAGAAGGCTTAAATGTACTTCAAACGGGCCAAGATGCTGCTGTTGGTATTCAGCAACCCTTCGTATCAGACTTTGTCGACTTCTCTGTTTATGTTGACGCTCAAGAGCAGTTATTAAAGAAGTGGTATATAGATAGGTTTTTGCAATTCCGAGGTGGCGCTTTTAGTGATGAAAAATCTTATTTTCACCACTATTCAAAACTTAATGATGCAGAAGCGCGACATACAGCAGCAAACATTTGGGATAGTATCAACGGCCCTAACCTAAAACTGAATATAGAGCCGACCCGCGATCGTGCCCATTTGATTTTACAAAAAGGCGATGATCACTTAATGAGCCAAGTATTGCTGCGTAAGTAATATTATCGAAGCGTTGCTTAAATACCTTTAAGTTGCGCTTCTTAGGCTTATCTCACCTCCGACAAAGGCTTCTATTCCCTTGTCAGTTTTCAATAAAATTGACCCTGTTTCATCTATCCCCTGACAGACTCCATCAATACACTTATCGCCTAGTAATAACTTCACTTTTTCACCATCAAAAATATCAACTTGCTTCCAGCGAGCTAGGAATGCAGATAAGCCCTCTTTTTCAAACAAAGTAAGGTCTTCATAAAGTTGATGTTGTAATGCCGTTGCCAGTTCGGTTTTGCTCGGTAATGAACGACTTTGAGATAGATCGCTCCAGGGTTGGTCTATCTTATCTCCCTGAGACTTAGACATAGACATATTTATACCGATACCAATCACTAGATGGCATTCAATACCCGCCTGACCATTCATCTCAACCAACACACCGGCAAGCTTTTTATTATCCAGATAAATATCATTAGGCCACTTAACACCAAGCCCCTCTATATTAAAACTGTTCAATACTTTCACTAAAGAGCAAGCAACGACCAAACTCAAGCCTGTTGCCTGTGCCATCCCTTGCGGTAAGTTCCAATACATAGAACAGTATAAGTGACATCCGTAAGGAGAAACCCATGTACGGCCTCTTCGGCCTCGTCCTGCAGATTGGTATTCTGCGATACAGATATCACCTGAAGATAACTCCTCAGAGTGCTTAAGCAAAAAGGCATTAGTGCTCGGGATCTCATTATAATAGAAACATCGTTGTGTAATCGCGCTCTTCAATTGCGCTTCATCAATCAAAGAAAGTGAATTAGCAAGCTTATAGCCCTTGCCTTTAACACTGAAGATATCAACACCATACTCTTCTAACGTACTAATGTGATTACTTATCGCCGTTCTCGATACTCCCAGCTGAGAAGCTAAACTTTCGCCCGACACAAACTGCTCAGAATCGAGTGCCAATAAAATTTCTCTTTTACGTTGCCACTGCTCAACCATCTATCAGTTCCTTTTCGCCATATGCGCCAATAACCCTCGGCTCAGCTTCTAACTTGACAGAAAACTGAGTGGAAATCTTCTCAATAATATACCTTGCTAGGCGCGCAACATCATCTCCTGTCGCCTCCCCAGTGTTGACCAATACTAAAGCTTGTTGCTCATGTACCGCCGCCTTACCTATCGAAAAACCTTTAAGTCCAGCATGATCAATTAACCAGCCAGCCGCTAACTTAACGCCACTATCGACAGGATAACCAACAATGCTTGGGTACTGCTCTTGTAGTATCAGAAACTGTTCCTGGATAATAATCGGGTTTTTAAAAAAACTGCCGGCGTTACCTAGTACCTTAGGATCGGGAAGTTTTGACATTCTCGTCTCACAAATACAATCAAAAACTTGTGAAGGCGTCACGGTTTTACTATCAAGTTTTTGTAATGGGCCATAGCCTAATTTAGGTTGCCATACTTTACTGAACTTAAAACCTACCGAAGTGATCACAGCAAGACCTTTAAGCTCAGCTTTGAAAATCGAGTCACGGTAACTAAAACGGCACTCTGCAGCACTTAATCGCTTTAATTTACCGTCAGAAAGATCGAGATATTCGACCCAATCACATACATTTTCAAACTCGACACCATACGCACCAATATTTTGAATAGGTGCAGCGCCAACCGTTCCAGGAATGAGGGCCAGATTCTCTAAGCCACCAATACCAAGCCTTAAGCAGTGTTTGACCAATTCGTGCCAATTTTCACCCGCCTCAACTGCCACTAGATAGCTTTCGCCATCATCTTTGACTTCTATTCCTTTAGTCAAGATGTGTACAACTGAACCCAGATAATCTTCAGTCAGTAAGATATTACTGCCGCCGCCAAGCAGAAGAAATGGTTTTTGTTCCTGATATAGCCCAAGGCAAGACTGAATTAACGCCTGCTTCGAGTCTACTTCAATGATCGAAATACACCCTTGGTCAATCGCAAAAGTATTGTAAGCCTTCAAAGAATGGAATTGTTCAGCGAGCATAAGAGAGATTAGCTTCAAATCTAAAAGCACTATTGTAACGTATTTCCCGAAGAGAAAATATTAGCAGGCTAAATTCTGACACATAAGCCAACAGAGATTAAGCCAGAATCTCTATCCTGCTACAAAGGTCTCCTAATAAAGTGGCTTCTCTTACTATTAAATCAGCTGTGTGCCTGGAAATGACAAATTGCAGACGTAAAAAAGCCCGCTGCTTAAATACTAAATAGGCGCCTGTCATGGCCAGCTACGCTAAAGCTTCGCGCTCATAAGCACATCGCTATCGCAATATTCGCCCTACTCTTTATTATCCCCGAAGGGGACACATGGGGGCGAAAAAGTAGTGTATTGGATGCGCAGCATTCAGCTGCTTTGTAGCGAGAAGTGACGAAGTCGCTGAACTGGGGAGTCCGCTTAGCGGCGGGTCGACATCGAGGTAGGCATTGCACGTACGTGCTTAAGTGGATAAGCCACCTGTCTGTAATAAATTCAATACGGAAAATGAAGTTTCAAACTTCTAAAATCCCAAACGCAAAAAAGCCACCTTAATAAGGTGGCTTTGTCACTTAAATAGGCGCCTGGAAATGACCTACTCTCACATGGGGAGACCCCACACTACCAT
>OJDH01000128.1_pt1 | contig 59422 bp, 46 predicted proteins | sample 1592761 | NCBI WGS metagenome assembly OJDH01 (sample SAMN05416855, study PRJEB24817) | seawater metagenome | isolation source: Sea water | place: Canada:Atlantic | collected 2013-11
TTCTGTGATTTCATAGTCTTGAACCATATCATAAGTTCTCAACTAGTCATGACCCTTTTTCTATATAAGTTTCGAATGAGAATGTTCCATTTACCTTAGACACTCTGGTATATCTCTAATGAATTTCTGTGAATATGGCTGAGGTTTGTTATTGTTTTGAAGTGATTTAAGAGCCTGTTCGAGGAGAATTTCCATAAGAGGTAATGATTTCTCTACACACTGTTCAACACGGTATCTAGCTAATAGTATTTGCGGTATTGCGCCTGAACTAGCACTTGGCGTAATTAATTTTGTTAAAAATGCTAGGTGCTTAGGAACTTTCTCTTTAATCCTTTTTATTTCGTTTAAATCCTGAGGATTTCCTTTTCTTAAAAAATCTAAATGTCGATCGGAGGCAGCTACAAATTCATCCGCGTCAATTGCGTAAGTATTTAAAACCTCTCTAGGGCCATCAGGGTTGGATATCAGCCATAATTCAGCAAGAAGCCTAGAAGGAGTGATATTTAGAAAGTATTGCTGTGTACCGTTAAGTTGAACTTTTTGGATGAGAGGGAGAGCGGAGCCAGTATTGCTGTTCGTACTATGAGGTGAAGATTTAAAACTATTGGCAGATCTTTTAATAATAAATGGTTTTGCTAGAAAAACTTCTGTTTCAGATAATCCTCTAGAACGAACACCGTTAAAAATTGTCAAAACATACTTTTTAAACAATGGGATTCTATCATAATTTGTGTACTTCTGGTGTAATGTATCTAGGGAGTAATATTCAACGTTTGGATAGCCGATTTGATTGTAAATATCTGATTTGGCGTTGCCAATGTTTAGGAAAAGAATACATAAAGCTATAGTTATGAATAACGGCGTTCTTTTATTTCTGGCCAAGATCATCTGTTCCAGTAAATTATTTAAAATGCTTTACCCTTTAGGGATCTTATCCATTTGTTACCCCGACATTCAAGTTTTTCAAACATACTTCCGAAGGGTACGATCACTAACCCTTGTGAACAACTCATAAGCTGAAGTTCCGGCCATGGCGGCGTCGTTTTCGACCATGTCGCCTTTGTTGTAAGCATCTGATGGGATATCTGTGAGATCGATGGTGATCATACCATGGAGACACGGCCGAGTATTGGGGTGTTGAACCCGTTGAGGGATACCTCGTTGCCTTCTTTCGTTTCGTGCCTGAAGAACGCCCGCATCACGCCATCTGTATAACCGTAGAGAATGACACCAAATTCAGTATCTGTAGTTACTTCTGTAGCAACAGTGCTCTCTGACTTAAGCATTGACTCTTTTCCATCTTCTGGCCCAATATTTAAACCATGAAAAGACAAGCAACCATCTTGCAGCAATTTATTATTATCATTCGAAGAGAGTGGTAGGTTTGTTCGTGTCTAAATAATGTTTCAAACCCGCCCTAGAGGCGGGTTCTTTGTTTCTGCTTCTTGGGTCTTCAAACAATACCAAAGGAAGCAATATGAATCACCAAGCAATAAAACAGGAAATACGTGCGGCTGACCAAGCTATCAATAATAAAGATTTTGATACAGTCGCAAATTTTTACACTAATGAAGCTGCGTTAGTTGTCAGGCCTGACCTCCTAGCCTACGGCCGTACGGATATTAGAGAGGCACATAAAAGAATATCTGAATATTTCAATGGAAGCTTAGAGGTGTCGCAAGGAGATATGGTTGTAATCGAAGCTGGCAATACGGCTTTGGTTCTTGCCAAAACATTTGTTAAGTCCTCAGAGAAGCTTGATTCCGAATATTCAACAGAGCGTGATGCCATCTATGTATACGTGAAAGACGATAGTGGAAAATGGCTATGCGCTATTGATAATTCGTATGGTGTTGAATTGTTAAAAAAACAAGCTTAGTCGTTCTCGGTCATTAAAGATCCTAACAAGACAGCACACTAATTTATGGAAGCTATGTTGTCTTGTTAGCGTGAACGTATGGTTTGTACGTAGAATGGATCAAACTATTTGAAATATGAATGCTGAAAGAGTTCACAGCACAAAGTAACTTAAACATACTTCCGAACAGTTCGATCACTCAAATGGGTAAACAACTTATAAGCTAATGTTCCAGCCATGGCGGCGGCGTTTCGATCAGGCTGTTAGAGCTGTAGATTTCTACCATGTCACCTTTGTTGTCAGCGTCTGATGGAATGTCCGCGAGTTCAATTATCTAAATCTATTTTTGAACCTTCCTAGGCTTTTTTTCGACTAAATCCTCAACTGGCCATTTCAGCCAAGGGATTAATCGAAGGAGCCCGCTATGAAGTATTCTGATCTCGCATGTACAGCGTTGTTGTTCGGAGGATTGTTATCAATCCCTCAGTTAGCAGGTGCAGATCCTGTGAATATCTCTACGGGAAGCATGACCATAGGTAGTGATGGCACTCAATATGTTATTAAACATTTTGGGTCTCTATCGGCCAATGTTGAACTCGATGCAGGAGTTGAGGGTCGGTTAAAAAACTGGACAGCGTTCTTTAAATTAAGAACAGAAGAGGTTCCGTGGGATTATTTTGAAGAGTCAAAATCTCCCAATCAGCATTACAAATGGATTGATAATGTCAATGCAGTGGAAAAAACCGTTCCACTAGAACTTCCAGCTCTTTCTTTTACGACTTATGCCTTAAATAAATGCAATTGGATGGCGGAAAGTTTACGTCAGAATGGTCTGGGTGATGTTGCCATATTTGGTGTGGATAGAAATATAGACATTTCCGTCATCGAGCATTTTGATTTCACAGTTTATTCAGAAAGTGGTTTTGGAACGGAAAATTATAACTATGGACAAGCCGCTGATTTCACTGTGACATGTGGAAAGTGGCAGGGTGCATCAGTTCAAGCTGGCGTGACTGGGCTCTCCCCTGCTGCTCCGGTTGTGTTGGGTTCCTGGCTTTTTGCAGAGGAAACATCGCTTCCGAACGGTTATTGTAAAATAAAATTAAACGGTACCTTCAAGGCTTCACAGCCGGGTCTAGAAGTAGAATTTCATTATGAAGATAACACGGGTCTTAAAAGCGATAAGAGAACCGAAACCGCTAATGCGAATGCAGACGCTGCTTTCTCTCATGTTTACGGCGTACCTTATAGTGCCGCAGGTCCCGTAAACGGGTGGATAAAAATTGTCGGAGACAGTCATGAATTTCAATCCCAACCAATAAATTATGAAATGGATTGTGCTCAGGCAGGTAAGGGGCAAACCCAGTTTGGTCTTGTACAGCCTCCCAAAATAAAAGTTGATTATGTCAAAACCGAAAACTTCCTCCTGCTTGCGGATAAACGTGTTTGCCCGATGAAAGCAACTGTTTATGGGATTGTTTCAACACATGGCACACCATTCGATGGTAATGCAGCACTGCAAGTGAAGATTAAGGAACAAAGCCAATATTCCAGTGCTCAAAGCCTTCACATTGGTGCAAATGGATCATGGCCTGTGGTCCACACGGTTGATTTGGACTGGTCAACTGAAGGCTCTTCAGCCGATACTTATTCCCCTGCAAACGCAACTGGCCCCACCTCAATGACACTATATGGCAAAGTGAAGCTCTATAATGCTGATATGGAACCTATTCAGCCAACCATGGCTTTGTCACCGTTACAAATTAAATGTAGAAATGCCTTTACCAGTTTACAATCTTCGTCACCTCAAACTTTAGTTAATCAGCAAGCCATTACGCGAGTTGGAGGCTTAAATAAAAGTGCAGTACGTGCAGGCATTGCCAAACAGAAAGTAACCCGTGCTGGAACACCAGCGAAGGCTGTAACTCGAGCTACTACAAAAGCTAACGTGACTGTTTTGCCGGATTTGGTGGTGAAGTCTGCTTCCACCGTTGGTCAGGGAGTTTGGCGGATTAAGGTTGCCAATATCGGAACTGCAAAGTCAGCTCCGACAACAATCTGGCTTAAGGGGGCAAATGGAAAATCCTTGGTAGGAAAAGTTGGTGCTCTTAAGAAAAAGCAGAGCGCATGGGTAACCGTTAAATCAGGATCCCTCGTTGTATCCCCGACCATCATTATTGATCCCGGGGGACAGGTCGTCGAAGCAAACGAAAAGAATAACCGCCTCAAGGTCCGCTAGAATAAGATTCTAAATTGGCACGGATATAAAACAGTTCGAAAGTATATTCTATCAAATATACTTCCGAACTGTTCGGTCACTTACACGGGTAAATAGCTCATAAGCTGAGGTTCCGGCCATGGCGGCGGCGTTTTCGACCAGACTGTTGGGGCCGAAGATTTCTATCATGTCGCCTTTGTTGTAGGCATCTGATGGAATGTCGGTGAGATCAATGGTGATCATGTCCATGGAGACACGGCCGAGCATTGCCGTGTGAAAACCGTTGAGGGATACTTTGTGGCCTTCTTTGGTTTCGTGTCTGAAGAAGGCGCGCATCACCCCGTCAGCATAACCACAGAGAATAACACCGATTTCAGTATCTGCGCTCACTTCCGTTGCACCATATCCCACGGCATCTCCAGCTTTGAGATGTTTTATTTGAGCAAGAGGAGCTCTGAAGGTGGCGACGGTTTTCAGGCGTGAGGCTTTGTTCTCATAATAATGTGGATCATGGCCATAGAGACCGATCCCTGGTCTGACGAGATCAAAGTGGTATTCTGGGCCGAGCAAGACACCGCCAGTATTGGCTAAACTTGCGGGTACATTTGGAAACTCAGCACGTATCGTTTTGAAAGCTTTGAGTTGTTCGGGATTATGACGGGATTGCTGTTCATCCCCGCTCGACAGGTGGCTCATCACCAGTTTGATATCGAGTTGACCAAGTTTTGTTTTATCTGAAAGTAAGGTTTCCATGTTTCGCGCGGAAAGCCCCAGACGATTGATCCCGGTCTCAAAGTGCAGTGCAACGGGGGCAGGCGTGCTGTGGGATGAGATCCAGAGGTCGATTCCTTCAATGTCATAAAGGCAAGGGGTTAGGTTATGCTCTTTTAGAAGGTCACAATCCAAAGTCAGAAAGGGAGAGAGCACAAATATCGTCGCATTAGGCAGTTGAGATCTGAGTTCTACACCTTCGCTAGCCAGAGCGACAAAAAAGGTATTACAGCCTTCTTCACCGAGAGCCTGCGCAACACGAACACTTCCCATTCCATAAGCATTGGCTTTTACCACACCTGAACACTCACTAGAAGTCAGGGCACCTGAAGTCAGATCCTTCAAGGTTTTGTAGTTATCAACGATCGCACCGAGATCGACGATAAGCTCTGGGCTGGTGCCTTTGGCGTGAGTGTTGCTGGTTTGTGTACTTGTCATTTATAGCCCTAAGTGGGGTCGTATAGTACTTCCACTTAACTTTTCCCAATCGTTGCTGCATCGCTCATGTAGGTTAACTACACTTTGCTCTTTGCTCATTTGGTAAAAACTAATTGTAATCACTATAACTGGAAAGAATAGGCTGCCTAATTGGGACATTAGATTGGAACGGGGACAGCCTATTTTATCATTTCAGGAAAGTTTGTCTTTTAACTTTAGAGTTTAACTCGCTTGTTTAACTTTCGAGGGCCTGTTCAATGTATAGCTGGCGTAAGCGTTTGGCCAGCGGGCCGGGTTTGCCATCGCCAATGGCTTTGCCATCGAGAGAAATAACCGGTGTCACAAAGGTTGAGGCTGAGGTTACGAAAGCTTCTGCTGCATCGGCGGCTTCATCCAAGGTGAAGGCGCGCTCTTCAACTTCCATATCTGCTTCGTTAGCAAGATCTAACACCGCGCGACGGGTAATGCCGTGCAGGATTTCATTACCAAGATTTCGGGTTACGATGGTACCAGCTTTGGTGATGATATAGGCGTTGTTTGAACTGCCTTCTGTGACGTAGCCATCTTCATAGAGCCAAGCATCATCTACACCTGCAACCACGGCGGCTTGTTTGGCAAGCGCGGGTGCCAACAGGCCTACGGTTTTGATATCGCGGCGACCCCAGCGGATGTCTTCGACGGATATAACAGATATGCCTTTTTCAGCAGCCGGGCTGTTGAGAAGGTTCTTTTCTTGGGTAAACATCACAAGCGTGGGGGTGGTATCTTTCGGGAAAGCAAAATCCCGATCCGCAGCACCACGGGTAACCTGAAGATACAGACCACCTTCTTTAAGGCCGTTGCGCTTGATCAACTCGTTTTGGATCTCGACGATTTCAGCTGGGCTTGCCGGGCTTTCCATTTGAAGTTCGTTCAATGAACGTTTCAACCGAACTAGGTGCGCTTCGTTATCAATCAATCGCCCTTCGAGAACGGTTGAGACTTCGTAAACACCATCGGCAAAGAGAAAACCGCGATCAAAGACAGATACTTTGGCGTCTTCTTCTGGAAGATACGATCCGTTTACATAAACTGTTCTGCTCATATTTTTAAATCCTTAACCCCATAACGCTTTTTCAGGAGGGGAAATTTCGACACCAGTGAAAATCAGGCCGGGTTGGCAGTCTTCGGCCAACAGCAAGGGCGCATCAAGATCAACCAGTTGGCTACCCTGTGCAACCACCATGGCTGGAGCCATAGCAAGTGAAGATCCAAGCATACAGCCCGTCATGATTTCAAAGCCAAGTGCTTCGGCTTCTTTTTTCATAGCTAGGGCTTCGGTTAATCCACCTGTTTTGTCGAGTTTGATATTAATCATGTCATATTTACCCACAAGCTTTGGCAGGGACTTACGATCATGACAGGACTCATCAGCACAGATTGTAATCGGGCGCTCTAGATCTTTGAGGATCTCGTCATCTGCAGCCGGAAAGGGCTGTTCAATCATCTCTACGCCGAGCTTTTGCAACTCAGGAACAAGAGTTTCATAGATCTCTTTGCTCCAGGCTTCATTGGCATCAACAACGATACGTGCTGTTGGATGGCCCTTACGAACTGCTGCCACGCGTTCCAGATCACCTGTACCACCAAGCTTGAGCTTGAGTACGGGTTTGTCCAGGTTGTCTTGGGCGTCCTGCTCCATTTTCTCTGGAGTATCCAAGGAAAGGGTATAGACCGTCGTTGCGGAAGCCATGTCAATACCTGCAATTTCCCATGCGCGTTTGCCTGTATTTTTTGCTTCGAGATCCCAAAGGGCGGCATCGACAGCAAAGCGGGCCGCGCCCGCTGGCATAGCTTCTTGCAGTTCAGCCCGGGTCATGCCAGCTTCTAAGGCGGGTTGGATTGCTTGGATTTGCGCGGTTACGGATTCAACGGACTCACCATATCGAGGGTAGGGGACGCATTCGCCCTGGGCTTTGATACCCTCTTCTTCGATATAGACGTTGAGCACGACGGCTTCTGTTTTTGATCCACGAGAGATCGTGAAAGATCCCCTGATCGGCCACGGCGTTGACGATATAGTTATTGTTCTTTTTGAATTCATGACAGGTTGTCCACAATTGATGCAACACCAGTACGAACAGGATCAACGGTTGGTAGGCCGAACTCTTCTTCGATTTTAGCAAGATAAGCGGTTGCTTCGGCTTCACTAAGTTTTGAGGTGTTGATCGCGATACCAACGAATTTGGCATTTTTATTGGTCAGATGTGCTGCACTCAAGTTTGCATCTATGCATTCTTGGATTGACGGCAGGCCAAAGTCTGGCAGCCCACGCATATGGGTACGTGTAGGTTCATGGCAAAGAACCAGTGCGTCTGGTTGTGATCCATGGATCAGGCCAAGAGAAACGCCTGCAAAAGAAGCATGGAACAAAGAACCTTGTCCTTCGATGATGTCCCAATGATCATCAGAATTTGCAGGAGCGTGGGTTTCGACGGAACCAGAGATAAAATCAGCAGCAACCGCGTCAACAGAAACGCCATCACCCGTAATCAAAATACCGGTCTGACCCGTGGCGCGGAAATCAGCATTTACACCACGAACGCGGAGTTCTTTTTCAATTGCTAGGGTGGTGTACATTTTACCACATGAGCAATCGGTACCAACAGCAAGCAGACGCTTGCCAGAACGTTTTGATCCTGCGGCAACAGGATAAGCGCGGGATGGATGGCGGACATCATGGATTTCACGACCCAGACGTTTGGCGGCTGCAGCGAGTTCTGGAACATCAGCAAGTTTGTTATGCAGGCCTGCAGCAAGGTCAAGGCCAGCTTCCATTGCGTCAACTAGAGCAGCAACCCACGTGGCATCTATAATGCCTCCGCGGTTGGCAACGCCGACGACCATGCTTTTAGCACCCTGAGCAATAGCTTCTGCAGGTGTCATGTCTGTGAGGCCGAGGTCTGCATTACAGCCTTCGAGGCGTAATTGTCCAACACAATTTTCCGGGCGCCAGTCACGAATACCTTGGGCAACCTTGGCGGCAAGCGGGTCAGCGGCGTTGCCGAGAAATAAGAGATAAGGTGTTTTAATGCTCATACTATGTACTCCCAAATTGCACGGCCTAATGCTGTGCAATGTGTTGTTCTTGATACCCGTAGCTTATTCCTTGGGCCGCTTGCGAAAGCTATCTTTGCCGTGAGCAACATTTTGAACACTCACGATCCGTCTTGTTCTTACAGCCATGTTCTTAAGGACATAAAGAATAGACTTCTTTTTATCTCGTTCAACTGTTCGGTCATATTGGCGCCATAATTATCTTCGCAATTTCGGAAGAATTATGACAAATTTCTTCTCGAAAAGGTTTCGAAAGTTTGCTATTAGAATTACTTTGTTTTGAATAATATTCTTAAATTATAGGAAATAACAGGATATAATCCCGTGGATAAGATTGATGTGAAAATTCTTACTGCTCTACAGCAAGATTGTAGAATGCCGATTTCTAATTTGGCAGATTTAGTTGGCCTTTCAACATCGGCTTGCCACAGGCGGGTCAAATTACTTGAAAGCGGTGGTCAAATATCAGGATATGTGGCTCAACTCGATCCAAAGGCCTTGGGCTATACAATCGAGATTTTCATGGAAATCACCCTGACATCGCAAAGTGAAGAGGCCTTTGATAAATTTGAAACTGCGGTTCAGCAAACGCCCGAGATCTCGGAATGTCATTTTATGGCGGGGCAGGCGGATTACCTGTTACGTGTTGTCGCCAAAAATGTTGCTGATTATGAAAAAATTCACAGATCCGCACTCTCGCGTCTGCCGGGTGTTGCTCATATGCAGTCGAACTTTACCCTGAGAACCGTACGCCCTTGGCGGGGATATCCTGTGGGTTAGATATAGTTACTGAGAAACATATTATTTGTACTTAATTGTACTTGGCGTGGATTTCTCTAATGGTGCCATCTTCGTGCATATCAAATATGATTTCTGATATCCTGCTGACCAAGGCGACATATTTGGATTTTCTCGACGTTGCAAAGTGGATCGGTACTTCTTTTTTGGGATTGAAGGGCGCTTTTTCCAATTTGTCTTTATATCCCATGGTCAAAACTTCGTAAGACGCGTTGGGATCTGTACCAACATAGGTGTCTATCCGACCGGAATGCAGCATGGGTAAAAGTCTGCGTTCTTTATCAACATCAACTTTTGGGACTTTAGCATCACTATTGAAGGGCTCGAAATAATGAGATTTTGATACGTAACCAACCCGCATTTCATAGAGATCTTCATAGGTGGCTAACCGTGATGCCTCTCCCTTTCTGACATAGAAAACCACAGCTACAGCCGAATAGGGCGTTTCGGTATAAGCCATATATTTTTCGCGTTCCGGGTTCCGGGCTATGCCTGCGAGTAAATCGAGTTGTCCGTTTTCCATTTCTTGCAAACAACGTTTAAAGGGACAAACCCGGTAATCTAACTCGATCCCCAAGCGTTTTGAAATCTCCTGACTGACATCGTAATCAATGCCCGTAATTTGGGTTTGCTCAGTCAATCCATAAGGGGGCCAGTGGGAGATACCATAACGGATTTTGTCATCTGCTAAGGTGAAATTAGAAGTGAATACTAATCCGAATAGGGCGAGAGGCAGGAGGTGCTGCTTTAAAGATACCATCACATTGTCTTTCTTTATGCAGCGAGCTTACACATTATACCGATAATAGATTAACCATAAGATAATATGATTTATATTGTTACTTTAGATGCTTAGCTATGTATGAATAGTTAATAACGCTGATATGGTTAATAAAAATATTTATCAAATGATAAAAAAAATTGACTATTCGGCAATGTTCACCTTAGAATTATGACAAACAGGGATAGATACCGCCTCGATAGAGGGCGGATCTTACGTCATATAAGTGCTTAAATTAAGTACATAGTAAGGGAGAACATGGATGACTACGAACGCCGGTAGTAGGCCGGATATCCAATCAAACCGTCTTGCCGAAGAAGATTACAGCAAGAATTTCGGGGATATCCATCCACCTCTAAATACGCACGAAGCGCTGGTCGAAGCTGATCGGTGCTATTTTTGTTATGACGCGCCATGTATGGTCGCTTGTCCAACTTCCATCGACATTCCAATGTTTATTCGCCAAATCTCAGCGGATAATCCAAAAGGATCTGCAAAGACGATCTTTGAGGAAAACATTCTTGGTGGCATGTGTGCCCGGGTGTGCCCAACAGAAACCCTGTGTGAGCAAGCTTGTGTCCGTGAAGAAGCCGAAGGTAAGCCTGTAAAAATCGGTTTATTACAACGCTATGCGACGGATCATCTGCTTGAGGCTGGCGATAAAGTATTTGAACGTGCTGCGCTAACAGGTAAACGGATTGCGGTAGTGGGAGCAGGCCCTGCTGGCCTCTCCTGCGCGCACCGCCTTGCTATGCACGGCCATGATGTTGTTATCTATGACGCACACGAAAAAGCAGGTGGCCTGAATGAGTACGGTATCGCGGCGTACAAGTCGGTTAATGATTTTGCCCAGCGTGAGGTTGATTTTCTACTTTCCATTGGTGGAATTACCATTCAAAACGGCAGCCGACTTGGGGAAGAAATTTCTCTCGCAGATCTACGTCAGAACTTCGATGCAGTGTTCCTTGGTATGGGGCTTGCCGGGGTTAATTCTCTGCGCGCAGAAGGTGAAGACCTCGAAGGTGTCGTTGATGCGGTCTCTTATATTTCAGACCTACGCCAAAGCGCTGATCTCTCCAAGCTATCCGTTGGGCGTAAGGTCGCGGTTATCGGTGGCGGTATGACAGCTGTAGATGCTGCTGTTCAGTCCAAATTACTGGGCGCGGATGAGGTCACGATCCTTTATCGTCGCGGCCAAGAGCAAATGAACGCCAGTGAGTACGAGCAGGAATTGGCTCAGACCAAAGGCGTATCCATTCGGCATTGGGTGAAACCAAACAAGCTCATCGGGGAAGACGGAAAAGTCGTCGCCATTGAGTGTGAGCATACAGAGACCAAGGATGGTTCTCTCGTTGGGACAGGGGAAACCTTTACCCTTGAGGCAGATATGGTGTTCAAAGCCATTGGTCAGAATTTTGTTGCAGCTCCCCTTAACGGATCTGCAGAGGCAATTGAACTTGAAAGCGGTCGTATTCGAGTTGATGAAGATCGCCGTACGAGCCTGGGCGATGTCTGGGCTGGGGGTGACTGTATTGCGGGTGGTGAGGATCTCACAGTCGCAGCGGTAGAAGACGGAAAGGTTGCTGCTGAAGCAATCAACCAAGTCTTGAGCGCTTAAAGAATAGCGACACCTCCTCGATATTTTCTGGCTCGACACCTCTTGGGTACTGACCTTCAAGGAATTTTAAAATGGCTGATATTAGTTGCAATTTTCTCGGTATTAAATCACCAAACCCCTACTGGCTCGCGTCTGCGCCACCAACTGATAAAGAATACAACGTCGTTCGTGCTTTCGAAGCCGGATGGGGCGGTGTCGTTTGGAAAACTCTGGGCGAGGGTGATCCAGTTGTAAACGTCAATGGCCCTCGTTACGGTGCTATTCATGGGCCAGATCGTCGCTTGCTTGGTCTCAATAATATTGAGTTGATTACTGATCGCTCGCTCGAGATCAACCTCGAAGAAATCACGCGGGTTAAAAAGAACTGGCCTGATCGTGCATTGATCGTATCTCTTATGGTTCCTTGTGAAGAGCAAAGCTGGATCGATATTCTCAAGCGCGTTGAAGAAACTGGGTGTGACGGGGTTGAGCTGAACTTTGGTTGCCCGCACGGCATGTCCGAACGTGGTATGGGCGCTGCCGTTGGCCAGGTGCCGGAATATGTGGAGATGGTGACACGTTGGTGTAAAACCCACTCTGACTTGCCTGTTATTGTGAAACTTACCCCGAACATTTCAGATGTACGCCAGTCCGCACGGGCTGCTCATCGTGGGGGTGCTGATGCGGTATCTCTGATTAATACAATTAATTCTATCGTCTCTGTTGATCTTGATGCTATGGCCCCAAACCCAACGGTTGATGGCAAGGGGACGCACGGTGGGTATTGTGGCCCTGCGGTTAAGCCAATTGCTCTTAGCATGGTATCTGAAATTGCCCGTGATTCTGAAACGCAAGGACTTCCCATTTCTGGAATTGGTGGTGTTACCACATGGAGAGATGCGGCTGAATTTATGGTCTTGGGATCGGGCTCCGTTCAAGTGTGTACGGCGGCAATGACTTATGGCTTTAAAATCATTGAAGAGCTTAATGCTGGCCTATCGAACTGGATGGATGAAAAGGGTTATAAAACTCTTGATGATTTTGTTGGGCAGGCTGTGCCAAACGTAACCGACTGGCAGTACCTCAATCTCAATTACATCGCCAAAGCAAAAATCGATCAGGATGCCTGTATTAAATGCGGCCGTTGTCACATCGCTTGTGAAGATACCTCTCACCAAGCGATTACCGCCACTGTTGATGGCGCGCGTATGTTTGAAGTGATCGATGAAGAGTGCGTTGGCTGTAATCTTTGTGTCAGTGTTTGTCCGATAGAAAACTGTATCACTATGGAGCAAATGACAGAAGGAACTGACCCGCGGACCGATAAGCCAATTGATCCGAGCTACGCAAACTGGACCACGCATCCAAATAACCCCAGTGCTGTAAAGGCTGCTGAGTAATTTAGATGGACATTTAGGGCTGACCCGCTAGTCTTTCGCGAAATAATGAATGTTTCAAGGAAGATAGCGTGTCAGTTAGCTCAGACGCTGAAGTACAAAAACAAAGCTCTACTGGCCAAGAGGAAAAGAAAGCGCATGGTGCCATGCTGCTTTTCATCTTCTTTGTCAGTACTTCCTTTCCTATCGGGTCAGCCATTACACATGCGCTCGATCCCACTGCGCTAACTTTCCTTCGTTTTCTTATCGCTTCAGGTGCCTTTGCGGCTTTACTCCTGATCAAAAAACAATGGTCCTGGCCCGGACCTTTGCTATGTCTCAAGTATTTTTGGCTTGCGACACTCCTCGTTGTCTTTTTTATCACGATGTTTGAAGGTTTGCGTTGGGGAGGTCCGGTTAGTCTTGGTGCCGTCTTTACACTGATCCCATTAATGACTGCGGTGATCGCGTTTTTCCTGATTGGTCAACGCACAACACTTCGACTTTGGATTGGGCTCTTAATCGCAGCACTTGGTGCCGTCTGGGTGGTTTTTGACGGTGATGTTGATAAAATAATCAGCTTTTCTGTCGGCAAAGGAGAACTGATTTTTCTGGTCGGTTGCTTTACCTACAGCGCTTATTCGCCCTTTGTTCGAAAGTACCATCAGGGCGAAAACTTGTTGGTTCTGACATTTTGGACCCTGGTTGCGGGCACGATTATCCTCGGGATCTACGGTTGGAAAGAAATCACCACCAGTCCATGGCTGGAGGTCGAGCCATATGTCTATGGGGCAATCGTTTATTTGGCGATTTGCAATACGGCGATCTCGTTTTTACTGCTTAAATTCGCCAGCTTCAAACTCCCTGCCGCCAAGGTTATGGCTTATACTTTCCTCACCCCTGCAATCGTCCTTGGAATTGAAAGCGTGATTTCGGGGCAATTGCCACAAATGACCATTCTGGCCGGCGCAGGCATAACCGCACTTGCAATGGTGTTCTTACAAAGAAGTGTAGGCAGATAATATAGCTTAAACCTCTAGATTAGAGTGCATTACTTAAGCTCTCGGCTTTAAACCTTCAAAGAAAATGGTGCTGATGGTTTTGCCTGCTTTTTCGAAATAGTCGGGCTGATCGACTTCTTCACCAAGGATGGCGCGCATCTGGATTTTGAAATCTGCGTAGTGCTGGGTTGAGGCCCAGATCATGAAGATTAGATGGTAGGGATCTACATCCGTAAGCTTTCCATCATCAATCCATTTTTGGATCACCACTGCTTTCTCGTCAACAAGGCTTTTGAGGGAGCCTTTGAGGACGTGCTCGATCATTGGCGCGCCGTGGAGAATTTCATTGGCAAAAAGCCTGGAAGCCGTTGGGTCGTTTTCAGACATCTGTAGCTTTAGGCTCGTGTACTTACCGATTTCTTCGATGGGATCACCCTCTGGATTAAGCTCGGTGAGGGGGGTGAGCCATGTTTCAAGGGTGCGTTCAAGAACCGAGATATAAATATCTTCTTTGCGGCGGAAATAATAGAGCAGGTTCGGCTTAGACATTTCTGCTTTTTGAGCAATTTGATCTATCGTTGTGCCTCTAAAGCCAAAAGTGGCGAATATATCCAGGGCTGCCTCTAAGATTTTAGCCTCATTAAGGGCCTGAATGCGTGTCCGCTTTTTTGTCTGACCAGCTCTTGGGTTCATGGCTGTACGTTCTTTTCTTTATTTTGGTTTGTTATCCGCTTAGGTCTTCTTATTTACGGGCACCGATACCCGTAAGAATGATCTCTATAGCATTGTCTTTTGCGATTTGATACTGCGCATCACTCAAAGGTGTCCCTCCATTAAGGGTTTCAATCTGATGATTGAAGTCAGCATAATGCTGTGTGGTCGACCAGATCATATAGAGCAGATACTGAGGATCAACGGGATTGATTTTGCCCTGATCTATCCACCTTTGGATGATCGCAACTCGTGATTCTGTCCAATCTTTTAGAGTGGTTTCCAGATAATCCTGAATGACCGGAGCGCGGCGGATAATCTCGTTGGCCCAGACTTTTGACCCCATCGGGTTTTCCCGCGAAATATCCATCTTCTTTTCGATGTAACGGGTGAGGGCTTCTATGGGATCATCGCAGTCATCAAAAGAATCTGCGGCCTGAAGCCAGATGTTGAAAATGTTATCGACAACTTGCCGGTAAAGGGCCTGTTTGGTCGGAAAGTAGTAGTGCAGATTTGCTTTTGGTATGTTTGCGCGTTCAGCAATCATGCTTGTCGTTGCGCCGCGAAATCCATATTCAGCAAAAACACTTTCAGCAGCCTTGAGAATTGTCTTCTCATTTTCTTGGCGTATTTTTGCCTTAGAAGTTGTTTTCGTTACTTTTTCCGGCTTACTCATGCATACTTCCTGCCGTGGTTTCTATCGTGGTCTTGTTTGTGGTTTTATCCACAGTTTTATCAGGCGTTTTTGTAGTTGACCAAATGGTCAGGATTTTGTAACGTTAATTTGACCAAATGGTCAGGAATTAGGGAAATATACCCTAAAATATTGACCATAAAGTAAATAAAACCATAAGGCAGGTTAAACAACTGCCAATATAAAAACAAGGGCCGGGGAATTACATACCGGAAGAACAGGGAGTTTTGGGTACATGCATAAAATAGGTGGTAGCGACTGAGCAAATAAACTTTATCAAGATATAAAACTCAGATTTTGTATCAATTGATAAAACTTAAGTAATCAACAGATGAAATCTGTCGTTATGTCTGCTTCCTGATTTATGTATCCGTAACAGAAGTTGTTATGGCGCAAACCAGTATCCTTTTCATTCTTTCTTGTAGTTCTCGGTCTTTAACCAAGGCTGTTTCTTTGTGCTAATTAGCACAAAGAATTTTTGAAAAACATCTGAAGACCTTATCCAAAGGGTTTTCTGACCAGATATGACCTTGATACGGTTCATAAATGGCAAAATAAAAGAGTGATGAATATGGAACGGATCAGTAATGCAGTTGCAGGCGAAAGACGCCTTTCTTCAAGCTCTCGCAGTTCACAGGTGTTTAATCCTGCCACTGGCGAGCAGATTGCAGAACTTCCTCTTTCAACGGTAGATGAAGTCAATGAAGCCGTAGCCGCAGCCAAAGCAGTTGCGCGAGATTGGGCACAGACGCCTCCGTTGAAACGTTCCCGCTATATGTTCAAATTCAAAGAGCTTTTGGACGCACACATTGATGATATTGCTCGGGAAATTAGCCGTGAACACGGCAAAACCCACGAAGACGCCTTGGGTGAAATTGCGCGTGGGATTGAAGTTGTCGAATTTGCGTGTGGTATCCCTCACCTTTTGAAAGGTGAATTTAGCCGTAATGTTGGCCCGCAGGTTGATACCTATTCTGATCGCCAAGCCTTGGGTGTTGTTGCAGGTATTACACCTTTTAACTTCCCTGCGATGGTGCCGCTGTGGATGTATCCTATCGCCATTGCTGCTGGAAACACCTTTATTCTAAAGCCATCTGAGCGTGATCCATCTGCTCCTATGTTGATTTGGGATCTGTTCAAAAAAGCTGGCTTCCCGGATGGGGTTTTAAACGTTGTTCATGGTGATAAAGAAGCTGTTGATACACTCCTCGACCACCCGGATGTGAAAGCAATTTCCTTTGTTGGGTCGACCCCGATTGCTGAGTATGTCTATTCGCGTGGCACAGCTAAAGGTAAGCGTGTTCAAGCACTTGGTGGTGCTAAAAACCATATGATCGTTATGCCTGATGCTGACATGAATAAAGTCGCCGATGCCTTGATGGGTGCAGGTTACGGTTCAGCAGGCGAACGCTGCATGGCGATTTCCATGGCTGTTCCTGTTGGCGAAGAAACCGCGGATCGTCTTGTTGAAACCCTGAAGCCCCGTGTGGAAAGCTTGCGGATTGGCCCAAGCACTGATTCTGATGCGGATATGGGACCTGTTATTACTAAAGCCCATCAGGAAAAAGTCATGGGTTATATCGATAGTGGTGTTGCCCAAGGGGCTGAACTCGTTGTTGATGGTCGTAACTTCAATCTACAAGGCTATGAAAACGGTTATTTTGTCGGCGGTACACTGTTTGATCGTGTGACTTCTGACATGACGATCTACAAAGAAGAAATCTTTGGTCCTGTCCTGTCTGTATTACGTGCGAAGGACTACGACGAAGCCGTCGATCTGATCAATAAACATGAATACGGTAATGGCACGGCGATCTTTACACGTGATGGGGATGCTGCCCGTTCGTTTGCCAATGATATCGAAGTTGGCATGGTTGGGGTCAATGTTCCGATCCCTGTACCCGTTGCCTATCATTCCTTTGGGGGCTGGAAACGGTCGCTGTTCGGGGATCACTCAATCTATGGTCCAGAGGGCATTCGTTTTTATACCCGCCTGAAAACGGTCACTACACGTTGGCCTGAGGGTATAAAAGACGGCGCGGTCTTTAACTTCCAAAATCTGGAATAAAATATGAGGGTCGTGGTTGCCGAGCGGTGATCACGGCCTTTTCCTTTTAGAGCATAAGAAAAAAACAATTCGAAGAATTTTCAGGGAGTAATCTGATGAGTAAACCGGCCGATAATATGCATATCAATTCCCCACGTTTGTGGGAAAGCTTGATGGAGATGGCCAAGATTGGCCCAGGTGTGCGCGGTGGTAATAATCGTCAGACCCTGACTGACGAAGACGCTGAAGGTCGACACCTGTTTAAACGTTGGTGCGAAGAAGCGGGCATGACCGTTGGTATCGATAGCATGGGCAATATGTTTGCCCGTCACGAAGGCACCGACTCAAGCCTTCTCCCGGTTATGGTCGGATCGCATCTGGATACCCAACCAACTGGCGGCAAGTACGATGGTGTTCTTGGCGTGCTTGCTGGTTTGGAGATCGTCAGAAGCCTCAATGATATGGGCATTAAAACCAAACGTTCTATTGAGGTCGTGAACTGGACCAATGAAGAGGGGACACGGTTTGCACCAGCGATGTTGTCATCTGGTGTATTTGCAGGTGTTCATACTCAGGACTGGGCTTATGGCCGGGAAGATGCTGAAGGTCTCAAGTTTGGTGATGAGCTCAAGCGTATTGGTTTTGTCGGTGACGAGCCCGTAGGTGAGCGTAAAATGCATGCCATGTTTGAGCTACATATCGAGCAAGGGCCAATCCTTGAGGATGAAAACGTTGATATTGGCGTTGTAACCCATGGCCAAGGCTTGAACTGGATCCAGGTTACACTTACAGGTAAGGAAAGCCACACAGGTTCTACGCCGATGCCAAAGCGTGTTAACGCTGGCCTTGGTGCAGCGCGTATTACTGAGTTGGTCAACGATATTGCATTAAGTTTTGCGCCACATGCTGTAGGCGCTGTCGGCCATATGGATATCTATCCAAATTCCCGCAATATCATTCCGGGCAAAGCTGTCTTTACCATCGATTTCCGTCATCCCAATAAAGATGTGATTACGGCGATGGAACAAACACTGAAGTTCGAAGGCCGTGAAATTGCCGAAGAACTGGGTCTTTCTATTGAGTTTGAGCAAGCCGGTGCCTTTGATCCCGTTACTTTTGATGAAGGCTGTGTGTCAGCTGTTCGTAACGCTGCGGTTCGTTTGGGCTACAGCCACAGAGATATAGTTTCTGGTGCAGGGCATGATGCCTGTTGGGTCAACCGTGTTGCGCCAACTGCTATGGTGATGTGCCCTTGTGTAGATGGGCTCAGCCACAACGAAGACGAAGATATTTCACCGGAGTGGGCCGCAGCCGGAACGGATGTTTTGTTCCATGCCGTTGTTGAAACCGCAGAAATAGTTGAATAAGGGAGCATGAACCAATGAGCACTGTCATTAAAGGCGGTACCGTCGTTACTGCAGATCTTTCTTACGAAGCCGATGTTCTTGTTGAAGGCGGCACGATTACTGAAATAGGTAAGAACCTATCTGGAAATGAAACTTTGGATGCAACCGGCTGTTATATTATGCCGGGCGGAATTGATCCTCACGTGCATCTGGAAATGCCCTTTATGGGCACACATTCTGCGGATAATTTCGAAAGTGGAACTCGCGCAGGCCTTGCGGGCGGAACAACAATGGTGGTTGATTTCTGTCTTCCTCAGCCGGGTCAATCCTTGATGGAAGCGCTTGCCATCTGGCAACAGAAATCAGGATCAGCCTGTTCAGATTATTCCTATCATATGGCCGTCACCTGGTGGGGCGAAAAAGTTTTTGATGAAATGGAAGAAGTTGTTGGTCGCGGTATCAATACCTTCAAACATTTCATGGCCTATAAAGGCGCCTTGATGGTGGATGATGATGAGATGTTTGCCTCATTCTCTCGTTGTTCTGAACTTGGTGCGATGCCTCTTGTTCATGCGGAGAACGGTGACGTTGTTGCGACTTTACAACAAAAACTTTTGGCAGCTGGAAATGACGGTCCTGAAGCACATGCATTTTCACGCCCTCCTGAAGTCGAAGGCGAGGCGGCTAACCGCGCAATTATGATTGCCGATATGGCAGGTGTGCCGCTTTATATTGTTCATACTTCTTGTGAGCAGGCCCATGAAGCGATCCGTCGGGCGCGCCAAAAAGGGATGCGTGTTTATGGAGAACCATTGATCCAGCATCTTACTCTGGACGATAGCGAGTATTCGCACCCGGATTGGGATCATGCGGCACGTCGTGTGATGTCACCGCCTTTCCGTGACAAAAAGAACCAGGATAGCCTCTGGGCAGGGTTGCAATCGGGCTCCTTACAGGTTGTCGCAACAGATCACTGTGCTTTTACCGCAGAACAAAAGCGGTTTGGTATTGGCGATTTTACCAAGATTCCAAATGGTACGGGTGGACTTGAAGATCGCATGCCGATGCTTTGGACCCATGGTGTGAAAACCGGTCGTTTGACCATGAACGAATTTGTCGCTGTGACTTCGACCAATATTGCCAAGATTTTAAACATGTATCCTAAAAAGGGCGCTGTTATGGTTGGGGCTGATGCCGATCTCGTGGTTTGGGATCCAAACCGTTCCAAAACCATTACGGCGAAGAACCAGCAATCGGTCATCGAATATAATGTTTTTGAAGGCAAAGAAGTCACAGGGTTGCCGCGCTTTACGCTGACCCGTGGCAAAGTAGCTGTCGAAGAGAATGTTATGCGGGATGATCCTGGTCACGGTAAATTTGTTGGTCGCGATCCTTATCCTGCGGTCAACAAGGCGCTTTCCAAATGGAAAGAAATTACTGCGCCACGTAAAGTAGAACGCAAGCCAGAAAATATGCCGGCTGGAGTATAACTCCAAAAGGTATTAGGCAATAAAATCAAGAGGGTGGTGTGATTTGTTTTGCACCATCCTCTCACAAGAACGATAACTGCCATTAAAGGTAGAAGTTCAAAACACAGGGAGTTTAGCCATGCTGCAATCAACGCAAGCGAATGCAACTGGCGCCGCCGGAAATACCGGAGAGGCAGAACAGATGGGTACCGATACAATGAATGTAGATGCGATGGCTAGGCCGAAAAATCAACCAAATCAGCCAAATCAGAATGACAATTCTGTTGTTGAAATCAAAGGTTTGTCACTGACTTTTGAGACCAACGATGGTCCTGTTCATGCGCTCTCAGATATTGATCTTTCCATTAATCGCGGTGAGTTTGTTTCCTTTATTGGCCCTTCTGGCTGCGGGAAAACAACGCTTCTTCGCGCGGTCGCCGATCTGGAGCAACCAACCGGTGGAAAGCTTGAGGTAAACGGTGTCAGTGCTGAACAAGCCCGCCTTAACCGCGACTATGGCTATGTGTTTCAGGCACCTGCGTTGTATCCTTGGCGGACAATTGCCGGGAATATCTCTCTTCCGCTCGAAGTGATGGGCATACCCAAATCTGAGCGTTTGGACCGGATTGCTAAAAACCTAGAACTGGTAAATCTTTCTGGCTTTGAAAAGAAGTTCCCCTGGCAGCTTTCAGGTGGGATGCAACAACGTGCCTCCATTGCGAGGGCTTTGTCTTTTGACCCTGAACTCCTTTTGATGGATGAACCTTTTGGTGCATTGGATGAGATTGTCCGTGATCATCTCAACGAACAGCTCCTCAGGCTTTGGGATAAAACCAACAAAACAGTTCTTTTTGTTACTCACTCCATTCCTGAAGCCGTCTTCCTGTCTTCTAAGATTGTCGTAATGTCGCCCCGTCCGGGTCGAATTTATGACGTGATCGATTGTAATCTCCCGCGTGATCGTGGTCTGGATATTCGAGAGACCCCTGAATTCCTTAAGATTGCGCACCGTGTACGCGAAGGTTTGAAAGAGGGTCACAGTTATGACGATTGAGGCTACGGTATCACCGCCTCGCGCCATGGGGGCTCAAAGCTTATGGTCACGGTTGATGTCGGGGAAAGTGGGCCCTGTATTCGTGATTGTTTTGGCAATACTTGCGATTTGGTATTTCTCTGCTGTCCTTCTCAATACACCATTTCAAAAAGACATTTATAAACGTGGCAATGTCGAATGGTCCGCTGAGCAGTTGATTACAGACACTTTAGCCCAGGAAAGGCCCGTGTTACCCGCGCCACATCAGGTCATAGTTGAGCTCTATAATACCACCATCTTAAAAAAAATAACGTCAAAGAGATCCCTTGTTTATCATAGCTGGATCACGCTTTCGACCACACTTCTGGGTTTTGTTATTGGCACTGTTCTCGGCATTCTTCTCGCTGTTGGTATTGTTCATAATAACAGCTTGGAAAAAAGCTTGATGCCATGGATTATTTCCTCGCAAACGATACCTATCCTGGCAATTGCGCCAATGATTATTGTGGTCTTAAACGCCGTTGGTATCCAAGGTATTTTGCCTAAAGCTTTTATTGCCACTTATCTCAGTTTCTTCCCGATCACCGTTGGCATTGTTAAGGGCTTGCGTTCCCCAGAGATCATTCATCTTGATTTGATGCGGACTTACAATGCTTCTAATTGGAATCTGTTTTGGAAGTTACGCTGGCCATCTTCAGTACCGTATCTTTTTACGGGGATGAAAGTGGCCATTGCGACCAGTCTTGTGGGCGCTATTGTTGGCGAACTCCCAACCGGGGCCGTTGAAGGACTTGGTGCACGATTACTTGCGGGTTCCTACTATGGTCAAACCATCCAGATCTGGTCAGCCTTGATTGCGGCGGCTCTGCTTGCGGCTGCGCTCGTATCAATCGTAGGTATTTCCAATAAAATTGTTCTTAAAAAGATGGGGATGGCGCAATGATTAACTTTCGTCAGACCTTAGCGATCATGGCTGGGGCGTTGGCTCTCTTAAGCATTGTATTGCCTTTGGGTGAAGTTGGTGGCGTACCTCAATCTGTCTGGGATGATAGTGGATTAATGATATTTGCGATTGTTGGAATGTTGACAACAATCACGATTGTTTTGGATAGGCTTAAGGGCTTGTTCTCTGATGTTCTTATGGTGGTATTACCTCATGCCGGAGCTTGGTTTTTACTTGGAAGATTAGATGTTCCTGACCAGCAACTGGCTTCTGGTTATTGGTGTCTGGTTATTTCGGCCTGGCTCATAGCTTGGCTGCTTGTGGATCAACTCTCTGCCAAGACTTCTCGGTCGTTAGGTGTGAAACGGTTTTACAATATCGTCGTGCCTGTTCTGTTTGGTGTTTGGCTCTTGATTTTATGGGAAGTTATTGTTCGCGGCTTGCATATTCCGACGGTTCTCTTGCCGCCTCCAAGTATGATTGGCGTGCGATTTATGGCTTCTACGTCGATCCTGTGGGCCGATTTCCAGCAGACATTTCTTAAAGCCGTTTTGATTGGTTATGTGCTTGGGTGTGGCAGTGCCTTTATCACGGCAATCCTTATTGATCGAAGCCCATTCCTTCAACGGGGTCTCTTGCCAATTGGCAACCTTGTCAGCGCGCTACCGATCATTGGTGTGGCTCCGATTATGGTAATGTGGTTTGGCTTCGATTGGCACTCAAAGGCAGCCGTTGTCATTATCATGACCTTCTTTCCCATGCTGGTGAACACTATCGCGGGACTGTCTATTACGTCCTCGATAGAAAAGGATATGATGAAGACCTATGCGGCAAGCTATTGGCAGAGCCTGTTTAAGCTCCGTTTGCCATCCGCATTACCTTTTATTTTCAATGCCTTGAAAATTAACTCAACTCTTGCCATGATTGGTGCCATCGTTGCCGAGTTCTTCGGTACGCCAATAGTGGGTATGGGCTTTCGTATTTCAACCGAAGTAGGCCGTATGAACGTCGATATGGTCTGGGCTGAGATTGCAGTGGCTGCGCTGGCGGGAACTGCTTTTTATGGAATCATGGTCGTCATAGAACGGGCATGTACATTTTGGCATCCATCTTTTCGAAGTGGGAACTGATCTCATAGAGGTCACGACCGTAAAGAAAGTGGAAACCATTAACAGGGAGATAATAATGAAAAAAATGTTATTAGGTGCTGTTGCTTTGGCTTTTGGGGCCGGGGTTTTTGGCGCATCTGCACAAGCTGCCGATACTGTTAATCTACAGCTCAAGTGGGTAACTCAGGCTCAATTTGCTGGCTATTACGTTGCTCAGGACAAAGGTTTTTATAAAGACGCCGATCTTGACGTGAACATCAAGCCAGGTGGTCCTGATATTGCGCCTCCTCAGGTTATTGCTGGTGGTGGTGCTGATGTTGTCGTTGACTGGATGCCTTCAGCACTGGCTTCTCGTGAAAAAGGAGTACCGTTGGTAAACATCGCACAACCTTTTAAAACATCTGGCATGATGCTGACTTGCCGTAAGGAAACCGGGATTAAATCTCCGGCAGATTTCAAAGGTAAAACACTTGGTGTCTGGTTCTTTGGCAATGAATATCCATTCCTAAGCTGGATGTCGAAGTTGCAAATACCGACGACGGGTGGGGATGAAGGTGTTTCCGTTTTAAAGCAGGGTTTCAACGTCGATCCAATTCTACAAAAGCAGGCTGATTGTGTGTCAACGATGACATACAACGAGTATTGGCAGATTATTGATGCTGGTATTCCAGCAAGCGAACTTGTTGTTTTTAAATATGAAGAACAAGGTGTCGCAACGCTTGAAGATGGTTTGTATGTTTTAGAAGATAACCTAAAAGATCCTGCTTTTGTTGAGAAAATGGCACGTTTCGTATCAGCCAGTATGAAGGGCTGGGAATGGGCTCGTGCGCATCCTAAAGAAGCTGCGATAATTGTTCTTGATAACGATGGCAGTGGTGCTCAAACAGAAAAACATCAAGTTCGTATGATGGGTGAGATTAACAAACTGACTGCAGGTTCTGACGGCAAACTAAATCCTGCCGATTATGAGCGTACAGTTAGCACTCTACTTGGCGGTGGTTCTGACCCAGTGATTACCAAGAAACCAGAAGGTGCTTGGACGCACGCGGTGATTGATGCGATCAAGTAAAATTACAGCTACCTAGCGCGCTTCAGCGTTAAAAATATAAAAACCCGGTCAGAACTGTAAAATAATTCTGACCGGGTTTTTTGTTATGCAATGTTCAATTTATTTTTTTAAGCTCATATTTTTGTAATAAGCTCATATAGTTATATATTAGTAATTATTGAAACAAATTTAATTGGCATTTTAGCTAAATTTTACAACCCCTTAAACTTCAAATTGTTAATATGTTATTCATAAGATTTCTCTAATAATACTCCATATTATACAAAGAAATATAAATTTGATCTGCAATTGATCTTTCCATAATTAAAAAATACCAATTTGGGTTTTCTATGGATGATCTTGTTGATTTTTGGAGTAATTAAATGGCCGATAAGGACAACAATTTCGACGAAGCAACTTCGGCTGATAAAAAAGCCATGATCGAAGATGGTGAATTGTTGAATACCTTTACGGAGCAAGATGAACTCGAAAAATTCCAGGAAAGTGAGCCGCAAGAACTTACCAGATTAGAGGATACCTCTTCTGCTGCTAATCTCCATTATGGAGCTTCCGAATCAGGTGAAGATTTTGAATCTTCAAGGATAGAGAGTTCCGTTGTCACCAATGATAACACTGATATTTTGATCTTTAATATCGATAATAATCTCACAGAACTCCTTAGTCCTAATAATACTCTGGTTACAGATTTTAAAACAAATAATCTTGCCGATACCACGATAAATTCAGTAGATGAACAGACAGACAATAGTGAATATACGTCAAATTCACATCTCGAGACAAATTTAGAAATAGGGGAGTTGCTCCCCTTTACGCTTAAGATTGCAGATCTTGGGCTTAGCGATAAATTTATTCAACAGTTCACAGAACAAGAAGAAAGAAGAGATAGCTCTGAAAATGAAATTGCAACAGAGTTTCTTGATACTACGGCACCAACGGATATTACCCTCTCCTCCAATTCTATTTTAGAAGATACTTCTGTTGGCGACGTGATCGCGACTCTTTCTGCAACTGATGTGGAGAGTAACTCCTTCACCTATACCATTGTTTCTGACCCCGACAGCAAGTTCACCATTGATGGTGACGAACTTAAATTGGCAGCGGGCGTTGATTACGAGACCTCAACCTCACACTCTGTAACCATCGAAGTCACAGATGGCGGTGGCAATACTTATCAGGAAACCTTCTCGGTTGGTGTAACCGATGTCGATGATACCGCTGCAACTGATATTGCGCTGTCGAATTCATCCGTAGCTGAAAATGCGGGTGTCGGGACTGTCATCGGTAATCTTTCTGCAACCGATGTGGACAGTAATTCCTTCACCTATACCATTGTATCTGATCCCGACAGCAAGTTCACCATTGATGGTAGTGAGCTTAAATTGGCTGCGGGAGTAGATGCAGAGAGTTCCACTGCACACTCAGTAACCATTGAAGTTGATGATGGTTCAGGCAATACCTATCAGGAAACTTTCTCCGTTGGTGTAACTGATGTCGATGATACCGCGGCGACCGATATTGCGCTGTCAAATTCATCCATTGCAGAGAACGCAGGCGTTGGAACCGTCATTGGTAACCTATCTGCAACCGATGTGGACAGTAATTCCTTCACCTACACAATTGTATCCGATCCCGATAGTAAGTTCACCATTGACGGTGACGAACTTAAATTAGCTGCAGGGGTTGATGCAGAGAGTTCCACTGCACACTCTGTAACCATCGAAGTGGATGATGGTTCAGGCAATACCTATCAGGAAACTTTCTCGGTTGGTGTAACCGATGTGGATGATACCGCTGCGACCGATATTGCGCTGTCAAATTCATCCGTAGCTGAGAACGCGGGTGTTGGTACTGTCATCGGCAATCTTTCCGCAACTGATGTGGACAGTAATTCCTTCACATATACCATTGTATCCGACCCCGATAGCAAGTTCACGATTGATGGCGATGAACTTAAGTTGGCTGCGGGAGTAGATGCAGAGAGTTCCACTGCACACTCTGTAACTATTCAAGTGGATGATGGTTCAGGCAATACCTATCAGGAAACTTTCTCCGTTGGTGTGACGGACGTCGATGATACCGCAGCCACAGATATTGCGTTGTCTAATAATACAATTGCTGAAAATATTGTTGGAGTAGCACGCCCAGATGGAACAGAACTTGTTTCTGATGCTTCTCCTGCTCATCTAATTTCGGACAGTACATCATCCAATACTTATGATTTTGGTGTAGAGAATGCGGGGAAAACCGTTAACATTTCTTTTGATACCCTATCTTTTGGTGGGTGGGATGAAGCGGGTGGTTATCAAGATGATTTTACCGTTGATGTAAATGGTGTGCAGCAGGTTTTTTCTCATGAGGGAGATTCTACCAGCTACAGTTTTCAAGTTGTAACAGACGCATCTGGTAAAGTAGCCATTGATTATGGGATTGATGTAACAGCTAATAGCGAAGGTATGGATGTCTCCAACCTTGTGATATCAACCGTTGGAAATAACTGGGATACTCAAGTTGGGGCTGTTGTTGGAGACCTTTCGACAACAGATGTGGACAGTAATTCTTTCACCTATACGATAATATCTGACCCAGATAGCAAGTTCGTAATTGATGGTAGCCAGTTGAAATTGGCTGCTGGTGTCGATGCTGAAACCTCAACGGCTCACTCTGTGACCATTGAAGTAACTGATGGCGGCGGCAATACCTATCAAGAAACTTTCTCTATCGGCGTGACGGACGTTGACGACGTATCTGCCACGGATATCGCTCTTTCTAGTAATACGGTTGTTGAAAATTCGGGTGTAGGCACCGTTATCGGCAACCTTTCCGCAACGGATGTGGACAGTAATTCTTTCACCTACACCATAGTATCTGATCCCGACAGCAAGTTCACCATTGATGGCAATGAACTTAAACTTGCGGCAGGAGTTGATCACGAGACTTCAACCTCACACTCCGTAACCATCGAAGTCACAGATGGCGGAGGTAATACTTACCAGGAAACCTTCTCTATTGGTGTATCCGATATAAATGAAGGACTTGTTGCGGGTAATGTTGATTTAGGCGCTACTCTGGAAGACACCGTCATCACTTTTACATCATCTGATCTCTTGGCAAATAGCTCAGACGTAGATGGTGATAGCCTAACTATATCAAATGTAGCAGTTGATAATGCTTATGGGACAGTTACTGAAACATCTCCTGGACAATTTAGTTTTACCCCTAAAGATGATTATAGCGGCAACGATATCCCGATCACTTTTACTGTTGGGGATGGAGAGTTTACATCTGATGCCAGTGCTACGGTAGATATAACGCCTGTTTCTGATACCCCCACGCTGAGCGTATCACTGGGCTCGACCTCTTCAGTTACTACACCAGGTTCTGTTAGCGCGACTGTAATAAATTCAGGTAATGCGACTGACACAGGCAATGGTTATACTGTCACAGGGCGGACGATCAATGGGGATGGATCCCTGAGTGATGCCTCAACTGGGAATGTAACTGCCCAGTCAGGTTATATTACAGTTGCTGGGTCAAACGATGGCCCGTCGATCCAAATCGGAGCCAAAGATAGTGCGGGTGGTGTTTCTGAAGAACTCATCATTACTTTGGATGGGTCAACAACATCAGTGGATGTTGGATTCAAGATGCTCTTTACTAATGAAGGCGGTTCAGGACACCATGAGGAAGCCCTTTATACTCTCTATAACAACGGCCATGAGGTCGGCACGGGAAGCTTTACAGGTACAAGTGGTGGGGTTGAAGGTTTTGTCACCCTTTCGGCTACGGATAATGTAGCTTTTGATCAAATTGTATTTTCTGCTGCTGATGATTACACGGGCTATAACGATGGTACCGGGCACAGTGATTATTATCTAAGCTCTCTTTCTTATGATCATACAGCACTAGATAGCGTTACGCATGTTTATGAATTGGATATCTCTAGTAGCCTGAGTGATACCGATGGGTCTGAAAGCTTGTCTGGCGTCACAATCTCAGGTGTCCCTTCTGACGCGGTCCTTTCTGCCGGAACTAATAATGGTGGAGGGGAGTGGGTCGTATCACAAGCTGATCTCAGTGGTCTAACCATAACTGTTGAAGATGGCCATAGTGGTGATTTTGACCTGTCAGTTGCCGTTTCTGCAACAGATGGCGCCGCGGTTGCAAATACCCAAACAACAACGATAACCATAGCTGATATTAACACCACACCGACGGATATTTCACTTTCAAGTTCAAGTGTGTCTGAAAATGCGAGCGTGGGGTCGGTTGTTGCGACACTTACCCCCACAGATCCAGACACAATTTCAGGTTTCACTTACACAATTGTTTCTGATCCGGATAGCAAATTTTCCATTGATGGAAGCCAGTTAAAACTAGCTGCAAGTGTTGATTACGAAAGCCAGACTTCCCACTCGGTGACTATAGAAGTCGATGATGGAGCCGGGCATACCTATCAGGAAACCTTTTCTATTGGTGTGAGCGATATTGATGAAGAGACACCGACGGATATTGCGCTATCTAATAACTCCATAGCTGAGAACTCCGGAGTAGGGAGCGTTATTGGTAACCTTTCAGCGACGGATGTGGATAGTAACTCCTTTACCTATAAAATTATCAGTAACCCAACTCAAGGGTCAGGTGTTATTACCGACGCCAATGTTTCTGATAGCGGCAGTGGCTTCTCTGTTACCGCTCAATCTATAGATGGCTCAGGCTTAACTGACGAATCATCGGCTAATATATCATCCTATGGCGGTGGGTTTGGTGTTGTTGGGGCTATTTCAGACTCTGATAGCGGAATGAGCCAACAACTCGGATACGATCAGGCAAGTAGCCAGTCAGAGAAGCTGATTGTCAATTTTGATAACGAAGTTGATACAGCTGATGTATCCTTTAAATACCTATTTGATAGTTATGATGAATCTGCTCACTGGCAGGCCTTTAACGAAGGAGTTCTGGTTGCTGAGGGTGATTTTAACCCGGCTTTCAGTCAAAATACGGGCACCTTTACAATTGATCCTAGCAGCAACTTTGATCAACTCGTATTCACTGCAAAAGATCAGACCGATGGATCGGATGGTTCAGATTATCTCCTGACCCAGATTTCATATACCGAAGCGCCAATAGATGATAGCACTTTGTTTTCAATTGATGGCGATCAACTGAAACTAGCGGCTGGTCTTGATTACGAAAGCCAGACTTCACACTCTGTGACTATAGAAGTCGATGATGGAGCCGGGCATACCTATCAGGAAACCTTTTCTATTGGTGTGTCAGATATCCACGATGTTCAAATAGCCGACACAGAAGATCCTGGCGATATGTCTGGCGCAACTCTGATAGGTACAGGGGTTGATGAAGTCCTCACTGGAACAAATAGCTCTGACGAAATTTGGGGCCTAGGTGGCAATGATATCATTACTGGCAGTGATCAAACAGATATCCTGGTCGGGGGGGCTGGTAGTGACAATATTTCTGGGGGTAATCAGAATGATACCCTCTATGGCGGATCTGAGAGTGATATCATGGCAGGTGATGCTGGTAATGATACCCTCTATGGCGGATCAGGAGACGATAATCTTTCTGGAGGAACGGGTACTGATACCATATACGGAGGTAGCGGGAACGACACTCTGAATGGGAATGATGGAAACGATCTTTTCGTCTTTGATGGCAGTAATGGAGGGGGAGATAGCGATTGGGTAAATGGGGGAACAGGCGTAGATACCATCGATTTATCTGGGGCTCTGGACGGCTGGACAGTTGTCCTCGATAACGGAGATACTTTCTCGAGTACGGATACTTTTGACCCGACTCTTATCACAGACGATGCAGGAACACTTACCGCAGGTAATGGTGCGACAGTTTCCTTCGAAAGTGTCGAGGCATTTACCTGGTAAGATATCGCTTCTTTTGAGCCAAAACTAAGTAAACCCCAATATCACTTATCTTAACAAGATGCATATATTTCTCTTATATGGTGTAATTTGTTCATCATTATAGAGGAGACGGGTGAGTTGCAGGGGTCAAACTGGTTAAATGATTACGAACTTAGTTGCGCATTTCAACATCTAGAGTTTCCTATATTGGGGACGCCTATAAATATGGCGGTTACTGTTGCTTTAACCCAGATGGAAAATAGCCAATGGTGGTCCGCTGATAAAATTAAAGAAGTTCAATTCAAACAGCTTTATCAAGTCATTACCCATGCAATTCATACAGTCCCCCATTATAAAACGATCCCTTTACCAAAATCCCCCGAAGAACTTTTAAATAACTGGTATGACATCCCTGTCTTAGAACGTGGTGATATAGGAGGTGAGGGAGAAAACCTTGTTTCCACGAAGCCACCCAAAGGGCACGGTAAAATAACAACCCAATTTACCTCTGGCTCTACCGGGCAACCAATTGGTGTGAAAAATACTGAATTAAGTCGAATTTTCTGGCGAGCCTTTACCACCCGTGATCATATTTGGCACCAACGTGATCCAAAATGGAAATTAGGACACATAAGGGTCGCGAAAAAAGGCCAGGCAGAATATCCGGGTACCAAAGGTATGGGGTGGGGATCTTTAAAGGGTAAGGATGCCCTAATTAAAACGGGACCAATTGCAGGCCTCAACATCAATGCGACTGTAGAACAGCACGCCGAGTGGTTGATGCGCGCTAATCCGGAATTTCTGATAACCTATCCAAGCATAATTCAACGCCTTGCTGAATATTGTCTGAAAAAAGGTTTGCGACCGACCAACCTCCAGCAGGTAGAGACAATTTCCGAAGTTATGACCGATAAGGTGAGAGCACTTTGCCATGACGCTTTTGGGGTTAAAATTGTCGATTTATATTCAACACGAGAACTGGGGTATCTAGGTCTGCAATGCCCTGAAAACAACCATTATCACGTTCAAAGTGAAGGTGTATATCTAGAAGTCGTTGATGAAGAAGGGAAAATGTGCCCACCAGGTCTTCCTGGGAAAATTCTGGTAACGCCCCTGCATAATTTTGCCATGCCCTTGATCCGCTATGCCGTGGGGGATTACGGGGTAATGGGGCAACCTTGTTCCTGTGGAAGGGGCTTACCCGTTCTAAAATCGATACTTGGGCGTGAACGCAACAGATTAAGAAAACCCGATGGATCCTATCGGTGGATTGCAATTTCGGCCAAAGGATACGGTGAGCTCTTGTCAATTGCGCCGATCAGAGAGTATCAAATTATTCAGGTTTCCCTTAACCAACTTGAGATCAATTTTGCTGTAGAGGAAGATTTATCACCGGAACAGTGTGATAAAATATCAGACTGGGCACAAAACCAACTTCATTTTCCCGGTGAAATAATTGTTAAATCTCACCGGGAGTTAGAGCGGTCATCAAACGGAAAATTGGAACTGTTTAAAAGTCTTATCGATTAAGTGTACCCAACATTTTAGGATTTACCGTTCACCAAAAGAACTATCCAAGGCGCGATAAATTGGTTTTAAAAGGTATTGTAAAATTGTTCTCGTCCCTGTGTTGATATCAGCGTCAACGACCATACCCGGCAAAATTAGATTACGGTCGGGTGTATTACCAACGTAGTTTTTTTCCAGATCAATAGTGCCCTTATAAAACGGCTCACCTTGTTCATCTTGGAAGGTGGAGGCTGATATGTGTGTCAGTATGCCAGAAACATCCCCAAAGCGGGATACGTCATAAGAGGTGAGCTTTACCTTGGCGTTTTGTCCGATTTTTAAGTGTCCCACATCTTTTGGTTGGATCTCTATCTCGGCAATGAGTTGAGCCGATAGCGGGACAATTTCCATCAATATATCCCCGGGACCAACAACAGCACTTATGGTTTTTGTTGCCAAACCCTTTACGATACCGTCAGTCGGGGCGATGATATCAAGCCTAGATACTCTGTCTTCCAATTTGGCCTTGGCTTCTCTTACTTCTGCAAGCTCTGCTGTTACGGTTCCCATTTCTAATAAAGAGTCACTTCGTAAATTTGCACCGAGTTCGATTAATGAGCTTTGAGCTTCAATCTTGGCTTCTCGCGAACGGATAATATCTCCTTGGACAGAGAGTAGATCTCCATTTACCTGGATTAGGGAGCGTTCAACATCCAAAACGTTAGTACGGGCTTCAATGCCTTTTTTAAAGAGGTTGCGATGCAGTTCTACCTGTTCATTGATAATCTTGATTTGTCGTTGGAGGTTTTTCTCTCGGTTGATCAGTGCAACGGTTTCATTACTACGTTGTTCAATTCGAGATTGTAGGACAGATCTTTGACTGGCTAAGGCTTCTTGTTGTAGGGAAAGAATAGCGGTTTGATCGTTGACGAGCTCAGGATAATCAGAGGCAAAATTAAAATTCGGCTGTCTGTTCAAAACAAAAGATTCCAGTCTCTCTGCCCGAAGGGCTAAGCCGACTTCTCTTGCTTTTAATTGTTCCAATTCACCTTTTGCAGCTGTCTCATCTAAACGAAAAAGAGGATCACCCTTTTTAACAATTTGGCCATTATCCACGAGAATTTCAGATATAATACCGCCCTCGAGATGCTGAACCACATGCAGGTTCCCAGCAGGCACGATATTGCCGTGTGTTGTTGCCCGCTCACTGATTTCTGCGGAGGCCGCCCAAAAACCAAAACAAAATAGGATAAGAACGAAAACGACGACAAATTGTCCTAGCAGTTTTGGTGGTCCATTTTCCTCAAGAAGAAGAGGTTGAGAAAGAAAACGGATCAGATGGCGATTAGACCTTGGTGGAATAGAACGTTTGTCGTTTTTTGTCAGCGCATTGTTTTGCATTATGTTATTACCTGAATTCATACTCATGCCCCCGATACATTTTTTGAGGATATTTTATTGAGGGGTGCGGTTTTAGGTATTAAACCAAGTTTTTCCATAACCGCTTCTGGAGGGCCATTTAGCATAATGGCCCCATTTTCGATGTAGAGTATTCTATCAGCCTTACGCATGTGACTTGGTCGATGGGTAACGGCAAGGACTGTTGTTTTTCCTCTGAGGCTTTCAATTTTTTTACGTAGCAATTGGTCACCATCCCAGTCCAAATTATTAGCGGGTTCGTCCATCAACATAATATTTGCTTGTTTAATATAGGCGCGGGCCAACAAAATTTTCTGCTTAAAGCCAGCCGGTAGCTGTCGTTGTAATTGATCTGTTAATCTGGTTTCTAATCCATCTGGTAGATCGTGAATTTCTTCTTTAAGGCCAACATCTTCAATAGCTTGAATAATTTGTTCTTCACTGGCATTGGGTTCGGCAAGGCGTAAGTTTTGAGCAATGGTTCCGTGGAACAAATGGCATTGTTGAGGCGCATAGGCGATGGAGTTTCGAAGCTCTCCCATATCCAATTGTTGAATGTTTATGCCATCAATTAAAATAGCACCTGACTGGGGCTTATAAAGTCCCGCCACAAGCCTAAGAATTGTTGATTTTCCTGATCCATTGGGCCCCGTAACACAAACAAATTCACCTGCTTGTATGCTAAATCCTGCGCCTAAAAGAGCGGGCTCTGTTTTCATTGAATAACGCATACTGACCCGGTTAAAGGTTATTTCCCCTTTAAACTCTCGATGCCTGCTGATTATTTTATTTGGCTCTTTTTCAAGCTGTAATTTCATGAGCTGGTTCAGGTGAGATAAACCAATATTCATTTGTTCTAGTCGATTTAGGGATAAGAAACCGGTATGCAAAGGGGATAGTACCCGCCAAACTAATGCCATGGAGGCAATAAGAGCGCCAAGTGTGATATCTCCTTCTAAAACCAGTAACGTCCCGACAGCCAGGGTCGCAACCCCTGATAACATCATAAGGACTTGGGCAAGTGTTTGGATGAGGGACGTAATTTGAGAACTGTCAAAATTGGTTTTGGCTGTTTTTGCAGAGATATCCCTGTATCGTGAGTGCCAAATAGATTCAGCACCAGCGAGTTTGATGGCCCTGAATTGGGACATCATTTCAACGAGGAAACCCTGTCGCTCGGATTTGGCTTCACCAGAGGTTTTTATGGCACGTTTCAAAACAGGGTGGAGCGTGATGCCGATTAACGCAAAAAGGGCGATCAAAATCAGGGGAACCCACGCGAGGGGACCAGCAATGATTGCTATGACGAGGATGTATAATACAGCGAAAGGGAGGTCCAAAAACACACTCGCCAAAGGGCCGGTAAAGAAATCTCGAACAGCCTCGAATTGTTTGAGGCGGGCAATTTGAGTTCCGATGCTGGCGCGCTCAGTCATAGCAACGGGAAGGTGCAAAATCTGCTTGAAGGCAGACACCCCAACAATCATGTCAATCCGTCCGCCCATGTACGATAACATTCTTGCCCTCATCACGCGCAGAAGGGAGTCAGCCAAAATGGCAATTGTTACCCCAAACACAAGATTTGTCAGAGTGAGTTGTGAGGAAGAGATAATGACCCAGTCATAAACGGCCATAATAAAAAGGGGAACGCTTAAGGCCAAAATATTGACAATTGCCGTTATTCCCAGCATTTGCCAGATAAGTGGCTTAAATCGCCTGCTTATCATATCAAACCATTGACCGGAGTCAGAGTGTTTTTTGATTTCTTCTCTTTTTACACTAGCTTCTTCGATCAGGTAAGCTGTGCCTGTTAAGCCTTTGGTATTTATTTCGAGTGTTTTTTTTCTTTTGCCGTCGTAAACAATGGCAGTTGTATCATTGTGTTCTAGAATGACCAGAGCGGCTTCATTTGCTGGTTTAAACAAACAGGGAGTTAACCTCGGATCCAGCTGAGACAACTTCAGTTTAGTCGGGTGAGTTATTATATTCAGGTTTGATAGAATTCTTCGCAACTGAGATGAGTCGAGATCATCAGCAAAATGTGGCATAGCCTCTATAATATGCCGTGGCGTTCTATCCCAACCAAGATGGCGCAGCAGGATCGGTAAACAAGCGGCAATATCCGACTTGTTCTCCATCCCTCCTAAAGAAATTTCTGGACCGGGATGCTTCATAGAATCTACGTTTGGATCGTTGTCTTGAGCACCGGAGGAAAAGATGTTGGTCATAGACATTTCAATTAACTCGCAGCACTTGGATTTTGTGATGAAACATCAATCTCTCGATTAGGTTTATTCTCTTTCTTCTCTAGAGTGCCACCAACCAATAAATATTGCTGGTCAGACAGGTTGAGAAGTGAGGGACGTTGGGAGATTAATATAATCGTGGCATGTCCTTTGAGGTGTTCCATCATGTTCTTGAGATTTTCATCGCTCTTGTTATCCAAAGCAGAGTTGGCTTCATCAAACAGAATAATTTTTGGCTGTTTTGAAAGCGCCCGTGCCATAACAATCCCTTGTTTCAATCCGACAGAGATGTCGTCTGATATGCCATCGGCGACCATGGTCTCATAACCTTTGGGTAACCGGTTTATAGTCTTGTCAATTCCCAGAAGAGACGTTGCTCTTATCGCTGCATCTACAGAGCTTTGCTTATCAAACAAGGTTAGATTTTCAAGTATGGTACCGCGGAATAAAACCGGCTGTTGTGGCAAGTAAGCAATTTGATTTCGAATTCTGCGTGGGTCAAAATACATTAAGTTTAGGTCATCATATAATATTGAGCCCTTGGTTGGAGAATTTGCCCCCATTATTAGTTGCAATAGGGTGGATTTCCCACTTCCGGTTCCTCCCGAAATACCAACAAATTGATTGGCTTTGATACTTAATGTAATATTTGATAAAATTGGTATTTCTTCGTCATAGCCAAAGCTGACATTTACAAGTTCCAGATTACCTTCCAAACGGGGAGGAGCCTTTCTTGCCAAATTGCTTTCCTGCTTTAAATTAAACAGGGTTTCGAGACACTGTTGAGCGACAGAAATGGTTTGAAACTGGGTCCATAACCCCAACGCACGTAAAAGGGGTTGCGCAGTCCGTCCCGAAAGCAAGGTACTCGCTGCCAGTGCACCCATAGAGATCTCACCGGCGATGACGTAGGTTGCACCAACGGTTACGACAGAAACCATGATGAGCAAAGAAAAGCTCAAACCAAGAGTTTGTGCAATGTTGCTCCAAAAAGTAACAAGGTAAGTACTTGCAGCCCCGTTTTCTTGCAAACGCTCATAACGGCGAAGCATTAAAGCTTCCATTGCAAGAGATTTGACTGTGTGAATATTACTCAGAACTTCGATGATAAAGTTAAATCGATGATCGTCATGCTGGGATTTTTGTTGGATGTTTTTCTTTAATATCAAACCAACAAGGTATGAAAGTAATATCAGTACGGTGAGTAGAATAAGAATTATATAGACCAGAGGCCCGGCGATTACATAAATAACCCCGAGAAATAAACCGGCAAAAGCAAGATCGATGACAAGTGTCTTCGATTGACCTGCATGAAAGTCTCTCAATATTTCTAGTGCGTTAAATCGATCAACATGATCCCCTGGAGCACTTTTTTCAAAGGATCTTATATCTGAGGATAACACCCGTTTTATAGCCCGACACCCGCCTTGGTGTTCATAACGCATCGCTTGCCAACCAGAGAGATAGTTTCTGATGATGCGAAATAAACCATCAATCAACAGAACTATGGATAGTCCCAGAATGAAAAATAACAGGGTATTCGTCGAGGCATTTGGTAAAACGCGATCATAAATCTGCAAGATCACGATGGGGAGGGCTAATGAAAGTATATTGACGGCAAGTGATGCGGTTAATATAGCCGGAGAGGGAAAAGGAAAGCGCGGAAGCGTTACCTTCTCTGCAAGAAAATTTGTTTCAGTGTCATTTATATCAAGCCTTTCGGCAGGATTTGAATTCATGCTGGTTCTGTTAGGCCTGAGTTGAAATGGGATAAGGTCGAGCATCTGTGGCTTCATAATTTACGATTATTATGCTTTCTAAATTGTTAATATTCCAACAAGTTATGATGTATTTACCTTTAATTTTAATTATAAAATTATAAGGAAATTGGATGCTTTTTGAGTTCAAGCTCTGGACTGACAGGCGAAAGCCTCTTAATGTTTTCCCTTAAAACAAGAATAACTTTTCTTCTTCTATGGGAGTTCCAAATGAAAAAATATATTTCCGGCCTCGCGACAATCGCGGCTGGGTTTTGTCTCTTTGCTGCTTCAGCACAGGCCGATTACGCATTAAGCGTTCTTCATATCAACGATCTGCACTCGCGTATTCTCCCGGTGAATAAATACGATTCAACCTGTGGTGATAAAGACCTTGCCGAAGGGAAGTGTTTTGGAGGGTTTGCCCGTGTTTCCCAAGCTTTGAATGACCGTCGGGATGCCCTGCAAGGGGAAGGTAAAAATGTTTTGGTCCTTGATGGAGGAGATCAGTTCCAAGGCTCGCTCTTTTATACAAAATATAAAGGTCAAGCGACGGTAGAGTTGATGAACAAAACCGGCTTTGATGCGATGACAATTGGTAATCATGAATTTGATGATGGTCCAGAGAACTTGCTCGCTTTTCTTAAAAAAGCCAACTTTCCGGTTATAGGTGCAAACACCGTTGCTTCTTCAAAATCCGTTTTACGTGGTCAATATGCCAGTTCTATTGTTTTGGATAAGGGCGGGGAAAAGATTGGTATTATTGGGGCTTTAGCTGAGGACACAGATGAAACGTCCAGCCCAGGGGCTGAGATAGAATTATTTGATATTGTGGGTGCCGTCCAACGGGTCGTTGATCAAATGGAAGCCCAAGGGGTAAACAAAATTATTCTCCTCAGCCATATCGGTGTGCCAAGAGACATTGAAGTCGCTGAACAGGTTTCTGGTCTTGATGTCATTGTTGGTGGCCACAGTCAGGTTTTACTCTCCAATAGTAGTGAAAAAGCCTATGGTCCTTATCCGATCGTGGCCACTTCGAAAGAAGGCCACAAAGTGCCGATTGTACAGGCATATGCCTATTCCAAGTACATGGGGGAGCTTAATCTAACATTTGATGATGCTGGCGTTGTAACCGGATGGAACGGCGATACCATCCTTCTCGATAGCTCTTTCCCTGAAGATCAGGTAATGAAAGCCCGGATTGCAGAGCTATATGTTCCTCTGAAAGAAATCGAAAACCGTATGGTCGGGGTAGCTGCATCGGCTATCGTGGGAAGCCGTGATGTTTGTCGGGCGGCAGAATGTGAAATGGGTAATCTTGTTGCGGACGCTATGCTTTCACGGGTAAATGCTAATGGCGGTGACGCTGTTATTGCCCTTCAAAACGGCGGTGGTGTTCGTGCCTCAATTGATGCTGGCCCGGTTACTATGGGCGAAGTTCTCACTGTACTTCCTTTCCAAAACTCTATTGCAACATTCAAGTTAAAGGGAGCTGATTTTATCTCTGCACTTGAAAATGGTTTGTCCAAGGTTGAAGAAGGCGCGGGGCGCTTTCCACAAGTATCTGGTGCTCGTTACACTTGGAACCCTGCGGCTGAAGCTGGCGCACGTATCGTCTCAGTGGATGTCGGAAATGAGAAAGATGGTTTTACTGCCTTAGATCCAGACAAGATCTACAGCATGGTTACCAATAACTATCTCAGGGGTGGGGGCGATGGCTACAAGATCTTGGCGACAAAAGCTATTGATGCATATGATTTTGGCCCCAGTCTGGAAGATGCCTTGGCTGAGTACATTGGCACTCACGGTCCGATTAAAGGTTCGGTTACAGGTCGAATTACCGTACAGAAATAGCCGCTCTCTTTTCTAGATATTGTCGAAAGGCTCTGCAAATTGCAGGGCCTTTTTCTATTATGTTTTTATCATAAATTACAAATATAAGTTGTGAATTATTGAATCCGATGTCATTATACACTAAAAACTGGGGTGTTCAAAAAAACATGTCATACAAGGATTCATCAGCCATCAGCCATAAGTCGTATTGAGTGGACCAGCGGAACGTTATCCGTTTGGTTTTCAGAAACTGAACATTACGATTATTCAGACGTGCCTAAAGAGCTGTATATCAAGTTTCTGAATGCGCCATATAAAGGGACTTTTTTTAATGATTTTATCAGAGAGCAATATGGCGATTAATGCGACAGTCAGGACGTGAACTGGTAAAAGACCAAAGATCGCGTAATCTCCCTGAAGTCGCTTTATTTCTGAGCTCTGGAACCTATGTGAAGAATATGCCCTCACGGTCCTATTAAAGGTTCTGTTACGGGGCATAGCGTACAGAAATAGCTGCTTTCTTTTGGTGATGTTATTGAAAGGCTCTGCAATCGCAGGGTCTTTTTTATTTATGATGTCCCATTTTTATGGACGTGGTTTGTAAAAACACAACCCAATTAGAACCTTTTTTTGATGTATCAGGAAGAGTCTAAACTTGGTTAGAAAGTATATCCCGTTTCGAAAAAATTTTGGGTTTTATAATAAAGTTAAACTTTTGGTATCTAAAGTCGATTATGACCACCTGTCCGCATATACGACACAAACGAGATCGTAACCATTTCTATAGCGAATGTGGTATTATCTTTCTTTGGATAAAAACAATGTACGGCTATGTACAATGTAAGGAATAGCTGCAGAATGTCGGTTAAACCAACTTTTCAGTCTTACTTTATATTGATGATTTTTCTCCTTGGAATTACGGCTGTAACGTCAGCATCTTCTGATGAGCCAGTCGTCATAACATCTGGAGATTCTGAACCCTATATCAAAAAAGACGGCACAGGCATTATTGATCAGGTGATGCGAGAAGCGTTTCGTCGTATTGGCCGTGAATTTATTCTAAAATGGGAACCGCAAAAGCGTGCCCGAAACAGTGCTAACACGGGCAAGGCCGATGGTACATATGGCGGAGTGGTAGAGATCCTCGACAGTTATCCTGGCTTGATTGTGGTGCCATCACCTTATTATCGTACAACCTATGTCGCTGTCAGTAACCGCCCTGATATCAAGATTAACGGATGGGAGTCTCTGAAACCATATACTGTAGGATACCCTAGAGGTTGGAAGATTTTCAAAAATCAAGAAAATCACTTTGGGCAAGCCTTTCCTGTTTCTGGAATCCCTAATCTTTTGAAAATGGCAGTGGAGGGGCGCGTTGATATTATTTTAATTGAACGGACTGTTTTTAATACCAATGTAGCTCTGGAGGGGATCGACCAACTCCACATTCTCAATCCCCCGATTGATACAAAGGAATTGTATTTATTTCTTCACAAGAAAAACTTACCCATTCAGGCACAACTGGCTGCAGCGCTGAATGAAATGACTGAAGATGGTACGTTAAGACGCATATGCTTGATTTGTGCTGATTCATTAGCTGACTGATATTTTCTAGAGTAAGACTTTCAACTTGATAGATATGTACGCTCTGGAAAAATCCTAAACTCCGAAAAAAACACAAAACTAATAAAGAACGACCCACGGTCTCAGCTTGGATTGTATAGCTGTTCTTCGATCTGAATAAGCGCTGGCTTTCCTGTTGATACAGCTCTCTTAAGAGCATTAGGGAGGTCTTTTGCTATTTGCAAATGTTCGCTATGGAAACCATAAGCACGTGCGATTGCCGGGAAGTCAGGTGTGGTTAGATCAACGCCTTCAGGTTTTATCTTGTTATCTTCCATGTAGGTTTTGATTTCTTGGTAACCATCGTTATTCCATACCAGAACAATAATCGGCGTTTGGGCATCCATAACTGCACCAAGTTCACCGAGGGTAAATTGAATTCCCCCGTCTCCCGTGAGGCAGATCACAGGGCGTTCTGGGGCTGCAAGTTTAGCACCTATTGAAGCGGGAAGCCCATAACCCAAGGTGCCAAATCCAGTCGCAGAGTTCATCCATCCTTTGGGTTGATCAGGTGAATAATAAAGATTTCCTGCATAGACGGCTTGGGTGGAATCTCCAACGATTATCGCTCCGGGTAATGTGTCGTTTATCTGGCGGAGAAAATCGATTTGCCTATTCATTTCTGGCGTAAGCTCAGATCTGGCTTTGTCGTTGGTCTTGGCAGCTCTTAACGATCCGTTTGTTGGGGGGAGCAAAGTTTTTGCCGCAGGAAAGGATCTTAATAGGGCCTGCATCGTTAATCCCGCATCACCAACTATAGCAAGATCTGCCAGAGCATTACGGTGTAACTGTGTGGCGTCGATATCTACGCGGATTAGTGTACCTGGAACCTTGAAGTTACCGTCGTAATACATATCAAAGTCTGTCGGGCCGAGTTCAGTTCCCAGGGCGAGGACAACATCGGATTGTTCGATGAGTTCTCTGACGGCTCCAAGAGATGGACTAGCGGGAACCGCTAGAGGATGACCCAAGGGTAGTTGTCCGCGTGCATTGACAGTCATCACCACGGGGCTGTCGAGAGTTTCAGCCAATGTGCACAGATCAGAAATATCGCCTTTAAAGCCGCCGCCAATGATAAGCAGAGGGTTGGTTGCGTTTGAACAAAGATTTACGGCTTGGGTAACTGCATCTGATGACGCCTGAGGACAGGCCTGAATGGGGCGTTCTTGGAGGAGGGGGAGATGATCAGCATTTGCTGACATTAAGTCGATTGGGATTTCGATATGAACGGGGCGTGGGCGGCTACTGTTGAAAACAGCAAAGGCACGGGCCATCGCTTGGGGCAAATCAGCGGGATCAGTTACTGAATAACTAAAGGCTGATATTTTTTCTGCAAAAGCGGTTTGATTTGGCAACTCATGGAGGTGGCCGTTTCCATGGCCTTGATCTTTGAGGCGATTGACCCCTGAAATGACAAGCATAGGGATTGAATCACCATAAGCTTGCGCCATGGCAGTAGCTATATTGGTCAGACCCGGCCCGGTAATAACAAAACAAACTCCAGGTTTACCACTTACTCTCGCGTAACCATCTGCCATAAATCCGGCACCTTGTTCATGGCGGGGAGTGTGGTGGATGATATTTGAATCTGCCAAACCGCGGTAAAGCTCAACCGTATGAACACCAGGGATGCCAAAAACGCGATCAACGTCATAACGTTCGAGTAATTTTATGAGGTATTCACCAAGAGTAATCATGTTCAATTTCTCACACGTTAGGTATCAAGCAATAGCTCTGTCGTTTAATCGAGAATTCACGAATTGGCACAGACGGTTACAGCCTTCAATGAGCTGTTCTTCGCCGAGGGTAAAGGATAGTCTGATATGCCCGCGGGCACTTTCACCAAACGGTGTTGCATCTAGAACACAAACACCTGTTTGTGCGTAAAGCTGTTCTGAGAATTCTCTGCTTGTCATTCCGGTTGCCCTGATATCAACGAGGAGGAACATTCCAGCTTCGGGAATATGAGCGACGAGCGATGGTGCTTCTTCTAGAGCCTTTAGAGTTAGATCTCTTCGGCGCTGATAAATAGCCTTCATTTTTTTAGGTTCATCAGCAAGATCCGTAAGAGCAACCTTTGCTGCTTCTTGTGAGAACCCAGGCAGACCATAAAGCATACAAAGTGCAACCTTTTCCATGGCCTCAACAAGGTGTTGCGGACCGATTGCCCAACCAACACGCCAACCTGTCATTGCATGGGATTTTGATAAACTGCTGATGGTGACTGTTCTTTCAGCCATACCAGGGAAAGATGCTATAGAGATATGTTCACCACTAAATATCAGGTCAGCATAAACCTCGTCAGAAATCACCCAAAGATTATGTTTAATGGCAATTCTTGATATCTCGACTAGTTCGTCTCTATTTAAAACTACTCCTGTTGGGTTGTTGGGTGTGGTGATGAAAATAGCTTTAGTTTTAGACGTTATAGCGGCTTCTATAGCAGAGATATTCGGGCGAAACCCGTTATCAGCCTTTTGCGCCACGCGAACGATAGTCGCACCTGTTACCTGAATACTTGCTTCATAGGTTATGTACATAGGCTCAAGCGCGATAACCTCATCCCCGGTCGTGGCGATACAAAGTGAGGCTGTAAACAGGCCGCATTGTGCTCCGGCGAGGACAATAACGTTGTCTGGAGTAACATCTTGCCCGGTTTGATTTATATGGCGCTGAGCAATGATTTTTCTGAGAGGCAAGCGGCCTTTTATTTCAGCGTAGTGGGTATCTCCCCTAGCCAGGGCCTCACGGGCTGTTTCCGTAATTTTATTTGGAGTAGCAAAGTCAGGATCTCCTACACTCATGATAATGACATCATTGCCTGCGCCACGCTCTTTGAGGGCTTTACTGTGAAGATCCCATGCTGAAGCACCTGAACCTGTAACGCGTTCTGTGAGAGGAGAGAGCTGCATTTTTACCGCCTGTAACCATAAGTTATTATGACTGACTGCAATCATCAGTTTTGCGATGACGAAATAATTGTGATAAAGATATCATAACTGAACGATCGTTCAACTAGAAAGTTTTAATATATAAAAATTCTTTAATTATCAGGGGTTTTCTTTGGACCCATTTGTTGAATAGACTACAGACGAAATAAATTCATTACGGATGATATGACTGATACACAGAAAAATTCCCCAAAATTCCGAAGACACTCTCCTGATGAACGTAAAAAGGAGCTTGTTGAAGCGACGATTAAATGCCTTGAAAAAAAAGGTAGTGATGGACTTTCTGTAAGGAGTATCAGTGCAGAGGCGGGAATATCAGTAGGGTTGATTAATCATCATTACCCAAGCAAGGACGATCTTATAGCTGATGCATATGAAAAGCTTGCTACAGATATTTTGCATCATGTTTTGGACCTTGTTGAGAAGAGTGGGGGCAATCCACGCGAGAGGATGAGTGCTTTTTTTGATGCTTATTTTTCTTCCCATGTTCTGGATCAGAAAATATTACGAATTTGGATTGTTTTTTGGCATATGTCAGATAAATCCGAAAAAGTCCGCCTATCCCATGACAAGACAAGTGAAGGCTTTCGTCAAAAAATTGAGCTAATGCTCCGTGATCTTGGCGAATTACCAGAAGCCCCAAATTTTAATTATCGCCTCGCAGCGATTGGTCTTTCAGGTATGCTCGATGGCTTATGGCTTGAATGGTGTTTGAACCCGACTTCTTTCGAGCCTGAAGACGGCTTGAAAATTTGTGAGGCTTGGGTTGATTGCCTTATGTCAGGCTCTTTTAAATTATAATTGGTTAAGCAATGTATTGGTATTGCTATAAAATATATGTTTTGGTTATCAACAAACGAAGAAACTTCAACTTTCTAGTTGAACATGTGTTCAGCTATGTTATCGTTCAACGCGCTGGAAAAATATCAGTGAAAAGAAAATGAGCTCTTGGATCTAAGAAACAGGATAACCTGTTCAGTCCTTATTCCTACAGGGAGGAAGTAATGAAACTTTTTAAATATACATTGTTAGCGGGTGCCATGGTTATTGGTGCAACATCAGCATTTGCAGGCGAGGCACTTGATCGTGTTATGAGCAAGGGCACGCTTGTTATCTCTACCGACGCTGAGTATCCACCGCAATCATCCATCAATGCTGATAACGAACTCGTTGGTTTTGATGTCGACGTTGGCCGCGCTGTTGCAAAACAAATGGGTGTCGAAGCTGAATTTGTTACTCCTGGGTGGGACGTGATTACTTCAGGACATTGGGCAGGCAGATGGGATATGTCGGTTGGCTCCATGACACCGACTAAAGCACGCGCTGAAGTTCTAGATTTCCCTGCTGTCTATTATTTCACTCCGGCAGCCCTTGTAGTGCATGAAAAAAATACCTCAATTCATAAAACAAGTGATGCCTCAGGTAAAAAAGTGGGCGTTGGTGTTTCAACGACCTATGAAAGTTACCTAAATAAGAAGCTGGTTATTGATGCGGATAATGTACCGGAATTCTCATTCGTTGTTGATGATGCGGATATCCGTACATATGATTCAGATGTACTGGCGCTAGATGATCTTCGTCTCGGTGATGGTGTCCGTTTGGATGCTGCCTTTACGGCTTTGCCTACCATACTCGAAGCTCAAAAAAATGGCTATCCGATTAAAGTTGTTGGCCCTGAGGCCCTGTTCATGGAGCCTTTGGCAATCGCGACGGCAAAGGGAGATGCAGAGCTTAATGCCAAGATTAAAGACGCTGTAACTGCTTTACGCGCTGATGGCACTCTTTCGAAGATATCGGAAAAGTGGTACGGCGGCGATCTTACTCAGTAATATCTGGGATATCTGAACTGTGAACCAGATGTTTATGGAAATTTGGGAGCGACCGTCAGCACGACGGTCGCTTTTCTTCATCCTGGTCTATCTCTCTCTTTTGAGTATAGATTTTTCCAGTCTTTATGAGGGCACAAATTTTGCCTTGGGAGCGACGACCCAGATTGAGTTAACACGCGGTCTAATGGCTGCGGCGATTGTTTTTAATTTTATTTTGATCACACGTCTTCCTAAGCGAATTCAGCTCTATGTTACTTGGGCAGAGCTTCTCATTCTGTTTTTGTATTTTTTCTACAGTTTTGATCTGTCGTATGAGTACATCTGGGCAAGACTTCCCCATCTGCTTGGGTTTGGCTTGAAAAATGGTTTTCTTATGGGAGCTGCTCTTACTTTGTTTATGTGTGTTGTTTCAATAGCAGCATCGACAGTACTTGCTTTGGTTGCGGCATTAGCCCGGCTCTCAAATAACGGTATAGCCCTTGGGATCTCTACGTTTTATATCTCGTTTTTCCGCGGTACACCTTTAATACTACAGATACTGTTGATTTATATCGGGTTACCACAAATTGGAATTATTCTTAATCCAATACCGGCAGCCATTATCGCGCTTTCTCTATGTTATGGCGCATATATGGCAGAGATATTTCGAGCAGGAATTCAAGCAATTCCAGCGGGACAGGGCGAAGCCGCAAGGGCTCTTGGTCTAAAAGATGTGCAGATTATGCGATTGGTCATCTTGCCTCAGGCGATCAGGCTTATCATCCCACCAACGGGTAACCAGTTTATTGCTATGCTCAAAGATAGCGCTTTAGTGGCTACGCTTGGGGCTTGGGAACTTATGTACATGGCGAGACTACATGGGCGTGCTGAATTCAAAAATATGGAAATGATGATCACTGCTGCTTTGATCTATTGGATGATGTCTATGAGCATGGAGTATTTCCAAGCCAAGGTTGAACGTAAATTTGGTAAAGGCATTGATGTCAGCAGCGTTTAATCGTTGCTGACACCGTGTCATTCGTCTTTATTTCGTTTGATCATCCGGGTCAGAAAAATAGGCACGACAAAAACGATTACCAACAGGCGTAAAGCATGATGGGTTGTGACAAAAGCTGGATCGATCCCCATGGAAAGGGCTGCCAAGGTCATCTCGGCAAAACCTCCTGGGGAGAGAGCCAGTATCAAGGCTTCAAAGCTGGCGTCTGTTGCGTAAGATAGTAGAGCTGAGACTATCAGAGTGACCATGAGCATGAGAAAAGCCATAATCACAGCCAGGAACATAATCTTGCCAACCTGCCTCAAAGAATAACCTGCAAATCGAGCCCCTAAGGCTGACCCCAGAGTTATCTGTAAAAGGATCGTAACCAACTCTGGTGGTTTGCCTTCAATAAGACCTGCGGTATGAATTATCGCACTGATTAAGAGTGGACCGGTTAATTGGTATGCCGGGAATTTTGCGGCCTTTCCCAAAAATAATCCACCTATGGCAATGGCGAGCAATATCAAGATGTCCCACTGGGACCAAAACAACGCTATTTGAGGGCGTTCTACGGTTTCCAAACCAGACCAGTAGGTAAGGAAAAGGGGGATTGCCAAGAGGATTGATGCCACACGACAGGCATGGGTCAAGGTTAAGGCCCTGACATCAGCTCCTGCTTCTTCTCCAAGCAAAGACATTTCCGAAAGCCCACCGGGAAATCCTGAAAATATTGCTGTCATCTTGTCCATTTTTAGGAACTTACGGCAATAAAATTGAGCAACAAAAGTAATCAGAGCAAGATAAAGGACTGCTGCAATGAGTGTTGGTATCCATTCTCCTGCTCTGGCGACAACTTCAGGCGAAAACGTACCACCGAGCATGACGCCTAGGATAACCATGATGACGAGGCGGATAGGCTTAGAAGCACCGACAGGTGCACCGGAGAGGGAAGCGATAAGACTGCCACTAAGGCACCCCAACATCCACGGAAGAGGGAGGCCAAGTGTCCAAAACACAAGGCCTCCCAAAAATCCACACAGCAAGGTTAGTAAAAACTTAGGCACCGCACTGGTAAAAGACACCTGCTATCCTTCACCGTCATTTACTTTAAGTGCTTTATTTCTGCGGATATCGATAAGTCCTTTGATCATTGGTGCAAACAGGATCACAGCTGTTATCGCAAGAATAGATGCCGTAAGCGGGCGCTCCCACATAAAGGATATTTCACCATCATAAATATCAAGCGCGCGGCGAAGGTTGTCTTCCATCAAACCACCAAGGATAAACCCGAGAAGCATTGGTGCGAGTGGGAAGTCAATCAAACGAAGGAAAATAGCGATGATTGCCACCAAAACCATGATCTGAATATCAATGGTATTTGCTGATACCAGATAAACACCGATGAGAGAGAAAAACAGGATCATAGGCGTCAAAATCTGTTTTGGCAGAGCCAAAAGCCGTGCAATATATGGAATCAAAGGCAAGTTCAGGACCAAGAGAATGATATTGCCGATATACATTGAGATGATAACGGACCAGAAAACGGCAGGATTTTCAACAAACAGTCTTGGACCAGGTTGAACACCATATGAAATCAGGGCGCCGAGCATAACAGCTGTTGTACCTGATCCTGGGATACCAAGAGTTAGGAGAGGGACGAAAGAGCCGGAACTGGCCGCGTTGTTAGCAGTTTCAGGGGCTGCGAGGCCACGAAGGCTGCCTTTGCCGAATTTCAGCTTTTCTTTCGCGCTGGCAAAATTTCGTTCCATGCCATAAGCCAAGAAGGAAGCGATCGTTGCGCCAGCGCCAGGAAGAACGCCGATGAAAAACCCAAGAACTGAGCTTCGGGCAACAACTGGTGCCAGATCTTTGACTTCCTCTTTTGTTATTTTCATCGATCCAAGATCGCCTTTGGTGGCTTTCTCGGCTTCTTTTGATGTTGCTTCCGGTTTTAGAACAACCATTAATGCTTCGGATAAGGCGAATGTAGCCATAGCAAGAAGTAAGAAACTCAAACCATCAATGAGATCTATGGCACCAAAGGTAAATCTCTGGATGCCGGATTGATCTTGTCCAATGGTAGAGAGCATCAGGCCTAGCATGGTCATGAGTATCGCGATTAGGAACTTACCTTTACCCGCAAAGGCGGAAACTGCGGTAAGTCCAAGTATCATGAGGGCAAAATAATCTGCGGATTGGAAGCTTAGAGCAACCGATGCAAGTGCAGGTGCGGCAATGAGTAGGAAGATAGCCGCAATCGTACCGCCACTGAAAGAGCTGTAAGCCGCGATTGCAAGGGCTTTTCCAGCGTGTCCTTGTTTGGCGAGGGGATAACCATCAAATGCTGTCGCTACCGTTCCAGCCACTCCGGGAGCGTTGATCAGAATGGATGAGGTTGATCCGCCAAAAATTGCGCCGTAATAAACACCAGCCATCAAAATCATGCCTGTAGAAGGATCAAACCCGTATGTTATGGGGATCATAAGGGCAATGGCAGAGATGGGGCCAAGTCCGGGCAACATACCGATAAAGGTACCAGCAAAACAGCCGACAAAGACCATAAGGAGATTGATAGGTGTAACAGCCGTTGAGAGGCCCGTAAGAATACCGTCCAGCATTAGTTGAGCCCCAATAAATTTATGACAGTGAAGTAGAGTTCACCTTCTCTGAGTGTAATTTCGAGAAGTTTTGTGAGGATAAACCAGAAAGCCAGAGTTACCGGGATCGACGTCAATAAAATGACTTTCCAACGTCGTTCACCAAGTACATAAACACTGGCTGTTAAAAATAGAATTGTTGCTAGATTAAAGCCTAACCAGTTGAAGCTTGCGCCATAGGCAACCATCAAGGCCAGAAGGGTAAATGTCCTGATCCAATTAAGCCCTTTGAAGACAGAAAGAAAATCATCTGTCTCACCGCGTTGGGGTAAAATTAGAAGAAGGAACGAGAGTACCCCCGTTATCCAGGCTAAGAAAGTGGGGAGAGTGCTAGCCGTCATTGGCGCAAATTTATCACTCGGTAATGACGGTATATCTCCTGTCATATATCCATAGGCTATGGCAACGACAAGAAAGCATAGGGCTCCTGCCTTTTCCTTACTGAGGGTCATAGGTCTCGTTCCTTCGTCTTATTTTCTTGGCGAGTTAGGCTTATAGGAAGCCAAGCTCTCTCATGAGGTCGCCAATAATACCTTCTTGCTCTTCGAGGAAGGTGTAGAAAACATCAGCTGGTTGGAAAACATCAACCCAACCGTTGCGGGCGCGGACTGTTTCCCAATCTGCGGTATCATACATTTTTTCCAAAGCTGCATTATATTCAGCGACTTTTTCTTTTGATGTACCTGGGGCCGCGAAGAAACCACGCCAGTTCACAAATGTTGCATCAATGCCTTGTTCTGTGAGTGTTGGGATATTTGGCGCATCACTGGTACGGTTGGCACCTGTCATGGCAAGAATGCGAACCTGACCACTGCGTTCTAGCTCAATTGCCTCAGAAAGACCTGTTGATAGAATGGATGTCTCGCCTGAAAGTAATCCAGCCATGGCTTTACCACCGGCATCGTAAGGGATGTACTTAACATCGTTTGGATTACCGCCAGCAGCTTTAAAAGCTTGGGCTGCAACCAGATGATCCATACTGCCGCGGGCTGAGCCGCCTGCAATTTTAACTGATTTCGGATCTGCTTTGAAATCGGTAACAACTTCTGAAAAAGATTTATATTTAGAATCTGCCGGAACCACAAAAGCTGCATAATCGCCGATAACACCTGCAACTGGTACTAGATCACGAAATGATTGTGGGAACACTTTGGTCAGGGAGCGAATAACGATCGGTGTTGAGTTCACCATCAGGGTATCGCCCTGACGATCAGCCGTTTCAATAAGGTGCGCAATGGCTTTACCGCCACCGCCACCGGACATGTTTTCAAATGATGCGGTACCAACAAGGCCAGATTTTGTGAGGGCTTCACCAGTACCACGTGCGGTACCGTCCCAACCACCACCTGCACCACCGGGGATCAGGAAGTGGATTTTATCAATGTCAGCTGCAGAAACTGATGAAAGTGGCATGGCCATACCCACGCTGACAGCTGCAGCCGCCATGGATAGTACGAAACGTCGAGATAGTTTTGTTGTTTTGCCAAACATGAATTGGCCTCCGAGTCTGATTGTTAATTCAATAAACGACAGACCGCCACGGTTTAACGGCGCAGAGAGGACCCATCATAGATGAGTAAACAGATCAGAAATTAATCGGACTGTTAAAATATGTACTATCTCCCCAACCGCTATTATTGTTTTTATGATGCGGTCTGTAATTCAATAAGTGCAGACTAGGGGATAAAGCTGTCACTACCCTGTCGTTGGGAGAAATAAATACATATATCGTGTGATTTATTTTTGAGCCTTCATCGTGATGATTAAGAATGGGAATAATATCAGTACTATAAGGCCACAAACGCCATATATAATTGTAAATAAGAAGGTTGAAATTGAAGAACCAACAAAAATCAGTATTAAATTAAAAATACAAACACTGAACATTATAATGCGGGCTCTGAATTTATTATCTCGGAGCCAATTTTGATACCGTCCAAGTTTTTCTAGATAATAAGCATAGAAGTAGTGCACTAATCTTCTCTCAACTGATATTTCCTTAAAGGGTTCTAAGTAGTATATTTGAGAATAAATTAAACGAATTTATTTCCAAGCATAAGACTGGACATCAACAGATATGAAAATAAAGGAAGGTTAATTGGTAATGAATTTTGATAAAAATATCAGGTTATTCGCCACGTAAAGCTTTGTTCCATTTGTTGATGGTTTTACGTCTTTTTACCTGATCCAAATAAACGAGAAGTCCGGAGCCAACCTTTATGGGTTGCATATTACTTTGTTTTTGTCCGGCAAGAATTTCTTCAGGGCCAGTAATCTTTACGCCGGGACGCACTGCGTTCATTTTGGCGCTTTGTGTGAGTACCGTTTGACCACGCTCGGATAAGAGATATTCCAAAAACAGTTTTCCGGCTTCCTTCGATTTGGCCGCTTTTGGTATGAGTGCCAAACGGGAAAGAACAGTGGTGTAATCTTGTAAATATAGTATGCCAAGATCCGGTGAATCATGAAGTCTTGCGAGAGCATAAGACCCTAATACATTATAACCTATAACATATTTGCCACTGCTCACATTGTTGATGATCGCGGTTGAGCTGGTAGAGAGCTTTACACCATTGGCCCCAAAGGCTTTAACAAGTTCCCAAATTCCTTTGTAACGTTCAGAATCAACGGCCATAAAAAGAAAGCCGAGGCCGCTTCGTTCGATATCGTAAGTCGCAATCCGTCCAAAGAGGTCTGAAGGGCGCTCAGCAAGAAATGCTTTCAGCTCAGAACGTGTTTTAGGAAGCTTATGGCCTTTAAAATAGGCTTTGTTATAAATTGTTACTGCTGGTTCGGATGTGAAGCCAAAAACCTCATTTCTCCAAAGAGACCAGGACGGCATGTTTTGTGCGGAAGATATTTCTACAGGTTGTGCGAAACCGTCATTGGCAAGTTTCATCTGGAGATCCATCGCTGAACTTATGACAATGTCGGCTGTTTCACCGTTATCCAGGCTTTCTTTTTGGGTTCGCTCGTATAGTTCAAGAGATTGTAAATCGTGATAAATAATAGTGATATCAGGAAATATAACCTGAAAATCATGGATAATACCTTGAAATATATCAACGTCGGTAGCGCCATAGATGGTAATTTCGCTTTGATTCTCATAGTCATTATTCGTTGCTGGAAAATTAAATGCCTTAGCCATAAGCATGTGCGGGAAAACGGTTGCCCAGAGTAAAAACAAAAGACCAAAAGTTAGGTGTGATATCCTTTTTGTAAGTGACTTGTAATTGATTTTTAAAATAGAATTCGAGCCTCTGTTCTCTCTTGTTTGACGCGTTATTTTTTTTATTTTTGGCTTATGATGCATTTTTGCTTACTTACAAATTATGGGTAAATACTGTCACCAACCTGTCATGATGCATGAATTTCCTACTTTCTTTTACCTCAGCCTTTTCAAAAAGCATATAACAACGTTAGTCTTTAAATTATGAGAATTCTTGTTGTTGAAGATAATGCTGCTTTGGCAGATGGCATATCCAGTGCTCTTACCCGTATGGAAATGGCTGTGGATGTTGTGGGTGATGGCAGCGAAGCAGATGATATCTTGCGCACTCAGGAATTCAACCTAGTTGTGATGGATCTTAATTTACCAGGCTATGATGGTCTCGAGGTTCTCAAACGATATCGGCAAAACGGTGGTAAAGCACAGGTACTCATTTTAACTGCGCGAGATGGGTTAAGTGATCGGGTCAAAGGACTTGATCTTGGCGCAGATGATTATCTGACAAAACCTTTTGATCTGGTTGAGCTGGAAGCCAGGGTGCGGGCGCTACTCAGACGTCAGAGCGGCTTGAAATCACCCGAAATAAAAGTTGGCGATCTTGTATTTGATAGTGTTGCACGAAGAGCATCTCTTGCCGGAGTTCCTATGGATCTGCCTCGACGAGAGTTTTGTCTGCTCGAATTGTTGATCAGTCGTGCGGGACAGGTTGTCAGTAAGGAGCAAATTGCGGATAGCCTTGCTAATTTTGATCAGGATATCAGTCCAAACGCTGTTGAGCTGTATATCAGTCGATTGCGTAAAAGGTTGTCGCCAATAGATATCAATATCAAGACAGTTCGTGGTCTTGGTTATTTGATGGAAAAATAATGAGTTGGCAACGTAAATCACTCCGGCGCCGTTTACTGTTATGGTTACTGGGCGCGTTGGCTGTAATTTCAGCCTTGATGTTATTTGAGGTTCGATCCAGTGCAACGAAAGCCGCTAATGAAGCGTATGATCGTGTTTTGCTTGGGTCTGCTTTGGCAATTGCCGAGCGGGTTGTCGTGGTTGGTGATACGCTCGAAGTTGATGTTCCTTACGTCGCCTTGGAAATGCTTACTTCAGCGGCCCAAGATCGGGTTTTTTATCAGGTTATTGGACCTGAAAAGCAATTCATTACTGGATACAATGACCTTCCGGTGGTGAGTGAAGAAGAAATTCCGATCAATGGGGCACCACTTTTTTTTGACGCAAACTATCGTGGAGATGCCATTCGCGTTGGCGCTATATCGCGGCATCTTTCCGGTGGACGTATTTCAACGCGCTTTACGGTTATGGTGGCTGAAACGGTAGGGGGACGAAGCAGACTTATCCGCGAAATGATGACGGCGGCTATTGTTCGTCAGTTGGTATTAATTTTCGTGGCTGGCATCGTCATGTGGATAGGTATTGGATGGGGACTTAAGCCCTTATTACGTCTCGAAGCTGCACTGAATCGAAGAACGCCCTCGGACCTTCGCCCCATTGAACACGAAGTCCCACGAGAAGTCCGACATTTGATTGACGCGATTAATGATCTTATGCATCGGTTAGAGGCCTCATTTGGGGCAATGCAACGCTTTACCTCTAACGCGGCCCACCAATTGCGCACGCCTCTGGCTGCCATTCAAACTCAGGCTGAATTGGCCATTGATGAAACCAATCCAGAAGAAACCAGAAAGCGCCTTGAACACTTGAGCAGAAGTACCAAACAAACCTCTCGGCTCATCAACCAATTACTCAGTCTTGCCAGAGCCAATCAGGCCGGAACTACCCAGATAGGTGAAAGTTTCCAATCGCCAAAGATTGATCTCAAAAGAGTGTGTGAGCAAGTTACCCGAGAGTTCGTCCCCTTGGCTGTAGACAAGGATATCGATCTTGGTTTTGAGAGTTTAAATGGCCCTTTCAGTATCAACGGGAATAGAGAGCTTATTGAAGAGGCCCTTAAAAATTTGATTGATAATGCGCTGAATTACTGTCCAAAGGGGGCGACGGTTACAGTGCGACTTAGGAATATGCAGGGTAAAATCCTGTTGGAAGTTGAAGACAACGGTCCTGGGATCGTACAATCTGAAAGGTCGAAGATATTTGAACGGTTTTATCGCTCTGAAACTCGGGATGATGAAGGATGTGGGCTAGGCCTGCCCATCGTGCGTGAGATCATGGAATGTCATGGTGGTGCGGTCGAGTATCGTTCAGGACCGAATGATTCCGGGTCGTGTTTTGTCTTATCGTTTTTTGATAATTAGGAGGCCTTTTTCATAGCGCACAGTATATTTTCTTATGCGTTAGAGAAAAGGACCCATTGAAAGCTCCCTTACCCGTTAATTTATATGCGGATGATAATATAAAAATAAAGTAGAGTTTTAAAAGTTATAACGCCCTGAAATAGCCCCGAACCATGCAGCTATTTCAGGACGGGAAAGTTCTAGGCGTCTGTGTTGTTCAAAAGAACAAAATCGGCACCGAAATTACTACAACTCTGGGATTTTTCAGGTGGTGTGTTCGTAATAAGCAACTTTTTCTTTTTTTCTTTGAGTTTTTTGACCGCTTTGATAAATCTTGCTCTTGAGTGTTTTAGCAAAGCAGCGGCTTCATAATAATCCAGCATGAGCATGGATAGACCAGCCAGATCAAATCCAGGATCTGTTGGCATTTCAATTTGAAACTCTGTCATACGCATTTTACTAAAAGGTCTCAAACGCATCATAAGATCGGTTAATTGTGCCAAGTGCAATTGTTTGGGAATGTCCGTTATGGCAATAATCAGACGCTCTCTTGCTTTTGGTGTTAGCTTTTCCAAAACGCCTAATATATTTTCAAATTCACGCTTATTAATACAAAGCGGATAACTGATATTCATAACAACCCCTGCCGCAGCCATATCAGCGAGGTTAGCGATCATATAGGCCACCGTTTGCCCAATATAGCCGCCTTCGATAACGAGGCAACGCTGATCAGATTTATCAATGACTTGGGTAATGTTTTGTAATTTTCGAAGACCGAAATTATCAAAGGTTGAAAGTGAAATTGGGAGAGGATCACCCGAGGGTTTTTGGAATTTAGTAAACCTGACTTCTGCACGTTCCAGGATATCTTGTACAAAAGTATCAACACGTTCTTGTGCTGCGGCAGCTGCACTATCGATCCGGTTTTGAATGATTGCCCATGGGTCGGGGGCTTCATTATATTCTTCTTCATCAACATCAATTTCAAAAGCTTGCGGGTTGATCTGTAAGCCTTCTTGATATTCTTCTTCTCCAAGAACTCTAACCCATATTTCTTTGTTGATTGCTTCAAGTTTGTAGGCTGCTTCCTCTTGTGTCAGAGTAGCAAAGCAAATCATCATTTCGCCGTTATCGGCGACTTTACAAACATCCTGCGGGCCCAAATTTTTATAGACCACGTTTTGCATGACGGTTTTAATCATACTCATGTGGCTATCGAGTTCATCGCCCAATTTTTCTTTTATACCCTCCAGACCTAATAATTGGAAACGCCCGGTTACCATCTTTCCTGTATTTGGTAATTTGGGTGGTGGCGAGGATATATTGTTGACCTCAGGATTTTGTAATTCCGGTAAGGTATCAACTGCAGAACTGTTATTTTTCTGCTCTTGCTGGGGTTGTTCTTCTTCTCCTGGAGATAGAGCCTTATACAACGCAACCATGTCTTTTTCTTTGCGTTGTTTCATCCTTTCTACCTGGCGGACACGTGCCGAGATCGTGGCAAAGAGCAAATCAAAATCAACTGGTTTAATCACATAATCATCTGCACCGAGAATTTTTCCTTCGACTATTTGTTTCCGATCTGCAAGAGCGCTTAAAAAAACGAAAGGAATATCAGCAAAGTTACCTTCGTGTTCTCTGACCTGTTTTAAGAGTTCAAACCCATCCATTACGGGCATGGTAATATCGCTTAATACCAGATCAACGGTTGAGTTTTCGGAGATGATCTTTAAACCTTCGGCACCATTGCGGGCTGTTAATACATGGTGCCCTTCGTCGGTTAGTTCTTCGACGATGTCTTCTCTTAATGCGTCTTCATCTTCTACACATAATATAGTAGCCATGCCAATTTACCTGCCTATTAAAGGGAGTTCATAATTTCATCCAAAGATTGTTGTTCTTCAGTTCTTGAAATGAGAGGCAGATCGATTATTTCTGCAACTTCATCTCCTGGATTGTTGATTGGCAGTTGCACTTTGAAAATGGAACCAGCATCAACTTCACTTTCAACGGAAATAGAGCCTCCATGGAGCTCAAGGAGTGATAAAACCAGACATAACCCAATTCCGGTTCCTGAAATACCTGTGGTATTGTTAGATCGAAAATAGCGATCGAATATTTTTACCCAGTCTGCTTGGGATATACCAATCCCAAAATCCTGAACAGTTATATAGGCTCTGCTTTTTTCAATGTAACCTTTAACGATAATTTCGGTCGCGCCTGGTGAATACTTCACTGCATTGGAGAGCAGATTGGTAAATATTTGTCTCAACTTGGTGTTGTCAGCAAGCATGTTTCGCGGCAGCTTTCTGACATCATAGGTGATTTTATGGCCTTCAGAGATCTCCTGATGGCTTATACACAAGTTTGCAACTACACCGGCCAAATCAACGGGACTGAGTTCAATGTCAACTTCACCCGCTTCAATTCTGGAGGCGCTTAGGGTGCTATCGATAAGTGTGACCATACGTTGGGTCGCATTTTTGATTTTCTTGATCCGTTCTTCGACGTATACTTTATCAAGATTATCAATGCGTCTTTGTAGCCTTTGAACGCTGCCATCAATGATGGCGAGCGGTGTTCTAAACTCGTGTGATGTCATAGACACAAAGTCTCTTTGCATCGCATTTTGTTTTTGTTCATTTTCAAGAGCTTTTTCTAGTTGCCGTTTTTTCTTCAACAGGCTTTTTTCTACCTTGTTCAGATCATCGGTAGTTTTTTTGAAGATTTCCAATGATCTCGCCATCAAACCAAATTCATCATTTCGTATTAAAAATTCACTGCCAAATGTGTGTTTATTTTGTGTGACGAGAACCATTTCTTTACTCAGTGAGGTCAAGACAGAGCCTACAGAGCGGTTGATTACGTAAATTAAGAACACCCCTGATATCGAAGTGAAAATAATAAATAGAATCAGTTCTGTAATAATGATTTCTTCAAGAAATTCCTTTGCTTTTTTTAAGCTCCAAACCATAACTACGGCCCCATAAATCTTTCCTTGTGCGCTAGAAACGGGGGTAACAACTATAACGGCGTGATTATTGATTAAGGTGCGTTGAGTATAGGGTTTTTCTTGCGATAAATAGGTATTTATATCTGTAGGTTCAAAGGTTTGATGTAATCCTCGGTGCTCAAGGATAACGCCGCCTTGAGTATCGAATACCTGTAGGTCAAATTGAGTGTAATTATCATCGATAATTAAATGATCAAAGGAACGCCAAATTGCTTCTGGTTTATACCATCTTACACCGCCGACAATTTGCCCTGCTAAAAGCTCTGTTTTAACGACTGCACTATCAATCATTATTTCGTAGATTTTTTCTTTTTCTAATTGCCAGTTCGTAAACGTTAGTAAGGCAAATAAAACAGATATTCCTGCTATGGCAAACAAACAAACCTTACGTCCCACATTCCAGAAAATCTTTGGGTTACTGATTTCGGCATTACTCATATGCCGGTTCCCGTTGTGGTATTTTTGATATTTGACCTCCGTATTCTAGGTATAGTTCTAGTAAATCGAGATCTACGCCAACAGTTAAGCTTCCAATCCCTCTAGAGCTTTCAGGATCAACAACTGTTACACTTATTTGAAGTTGAAACTGCTGAGTAGATTCATCAATACTAGCTTCACTTACAAAAACTGCTTTTGGGCTTCTAAGAAGTGTTTTTTGCCATTTATCTTCATCCCCTTGCCAGTAGTCAGAAGTAACATCGCTGATGCCAACATTTAGGCCTTTATTATCGATTAGGATAACTTCGGTAACGAGACCATTTCGGCTTTTTCTATAGGATTGAAGCTCTTTTGAAATATCTGTTTTTAGCATGCCATTTATTAATGGTCGCTGTGTTGTTTCTGTTTCTTGTCGCCAGACTTGATCCAAAGTGTTTATCTGATCTTGGGTTAATTGGTTATGAAGCAGGTTTTGTTGTTTAATCGCGGAAACAACACTTGGCGATTGCGCTAGGGGCCAAATTTCATTTTCGAGTATTATGTCTATAGCCGCATGTGATGTTTCTGTTGATTTATTTGTATAAACTGTTTCACCATGGGCCTGTGCTTGGGCACTGGATAGGACAACAATCCAAAAACCAATACCAATGCAGTAGCAAATACCTGTGAATATTTTTTGCATGATAGTATCTCTTTATGTGAATACAACCCATGATCGCATCAAATCGTTTATAAAGCCTAAAGTCGAAAATAGGAGTCTCTTTTGATGACTTCTTAACTGGTGTTAAGCTTGATTTTGATAATTAATAAAAGTGGGTGAGGCTTGCTCTTCCCATTTGATCAAGACGTCTAGGATCTACAACGCTGTTTTATGCCGGTTAGTACACCAATGACAGCTATTCACACCCTAGGTAAGTTTTCAACCCATTATGCAAATAAATAAATCTAATTTTATCTCGATTTTAAAAGATTATTTATTCTAGCTATAACTGATGGGCTTTCGTCTAACATTGCTTTTTGTAAGAGTAGGTCCGTTTCTTTGCTGTACTCAGGAAAAGATTTATTTAGGTGGTAAAATCCATGGTAGCCCCAAGCGCGAAGAAGCTTTTTATTACTCTTTAAACAGGGGCGAATAAATAATTCTAATGTAGCTTTAAATTCTTTGGGAATAGATAGATATTCTAATGACTGGAGAATATGTAATTTACTTTCCCAATGAGTAAAAAGCTCAATGCTTTGATAAATGGACTTTATTTCAGAAGTATTTAAAGTGGCATGATTTTCTAGATGATGTTTGAGTAACCATGTTGCACCTCTTTGCAAAGAGGCATCAGTCATAGTATCTATCAAGTCAGATTGAAAATTGTCGACCTCTTTAAATTGTTCATAAATAGCGTGGATATCTATCCTGCCCCCGATTTCAAATTAGCTTAAATTAAGATAGTCTTTTTGCAGTTTT
>OJDH01000129.1_pt1 | contig 58542 bp, 56 predicted proteins | sample 1592761 | NCBI WGS metagenome assembly OJDH01 (sample SAMN05416855, study PRJEB24817) | seawater metagenome | isolation source: Sea water | place: Canada:Atlantic | collected 2013-11
TCTGTGATTTCATAGTCTTGAACCATATCATAAGTTCTCAACTAGTCATGACCCTAATTTTAAATAATTCTGGCCTCTATTTCTTGCCTCTAATGACGGATTATCCGTTCCGATCCGCCAACTATCCCGGGAAATAATGTGTTAAAGCTTTATTTCTCGGGAGATTTTCTCAATGGATTTGAATAGTTTTGTTAATCAGGAGTTAATAGATTAAATTCTTGTGTTATAGTTACGAATTATAGCAGAACACGAGGAGGTACGAGAATGATATTTTCCAGTGATTTCGGCACCGCGCTTTATCAAAGTGACAGCGGTTCTGGCTCAGGAGAGGCTGGGAATACAGTAGGGTCTTCTGGCGGGATGGTTAAGGATGTTCTTGCTGAAAAAGGCGGCGATATCCATACCATCGACACGAGCCACACTGTATTAGAAGTAGTGGGCATGCTTAATTCTTTTAAAATTGGTGCTCTTGTTATCGCTGATGAAAACAAGCGTCCAATTGGCATTGTTTCTGAACGCGATGTGGTTGTCGGTGTTGGCAAAGATGGCTTGGCGATCTTTGATAAGAACATCACTGAAATCATGACTGCGGACCCAATTTGTTGTAGTCTTGAGGCCCGTGTTCACGAAGTCATGCAGAAGATGACCACCGGACGTTTCAGGCACATGCCTGTGGTTGATAATGGAAAACTGTGTGGCATGATTTCCATTGGGGACGTCGTGCGAAAACGCTTGATGGAACTCGAATTCGAAAACGAACAGATGATGGCTTATATGGCAGGATAAAAGAACCTATTAAAGAGCTTGATAGTTGTCAGATTGGTGTAACGACGGATCATTTTATTCCGTCGTTACATTCTTAAAGTTACTCTGTATTAGGGCATATCTTGGGTGTGAACCCATAATAGACCGCCTTCTTCAACCTGTGCATTTGTCCCGTCGGGTGCAGGAAGGGTTTTTCCATTGTCCACCAATGCGGCAAAACCCCACCAACCTGCTTTAGGCATGGCATAGTGAAAAACACCATTTGTATCAGCCCTGACCACTTGTGTAACAAAAGGTGAGCCAGGCGTTTTTATATTCCCTTGTCCTCGATACTCTATCTCAACAAGTGCGTTGGCCTCTGGCTTGCCGTTATTGATTACTTGTCCCGAAAATAGATTATTGGTCCATAGCCCATAGGGGCGACTCAAAGGCATAATTTCAACAGGCAGGCCTACGGGTGTTTCCCACCCATTCTCCAGGCCATAAGCGTTCACAATGACTTTTGTATAGTGAATAATCATCGTTCGTTCTTCAGCTTCCCAGTAGGGAGCTGGAGTCAGAAAGAACGTATAGTCTCCTGCACGTTTTATATTATGGAGGGCTTTAAAAGAAGTGACATTGGCCGGGTTTAATTTCCCCTCAAGCCTTATGGCTTTTAATTCGGTTGTTAGGTCTTGTTTCAAGCCTGCAACCTGTACCCCAAATTGTTCTGGAAGCTGCATATCCATCAAGGGAGCGCCTTCCATCGGGTGGGTAAACCTGATGTCAAAAGTGAGAGTGCTTTGCTTACTTTTTGTAATGAGAGAATGTGAGGGAATTAATTCAAGAAAATGGGCCTCAGCTCTAGTTGCTGTCAGGGCCATAGTCATTAATCCCATGAAAAACATGAGAGATAGTCGTATCAAAAACATGGTACGCGCCTTGTCAAAATAGTTATGACAATGCCAAAACTCAGATCAACTGAGGCTCTTGGTATTGTCGACAGGCACGCCACACGGCGGATAACCGCCCCAATGAAACTCCCCGTTCATCAGACTGGTGACGTTATGGCGGCAGGTCTCCTGGCTTACAGCTCGAATAATAGATGCTATCATTTGAAGCCGTACACAGTTGCGGGGGCAGCTACGGTTTAAGATTCCCTGATGGGCAAATCCCTCCGTATTCCCTATTATTTTCACGTCAAATTTACACATGAAAAACCGTCACGCGCGCAGTCTGTCAATATGACGTGTTGGGGTCAATCAGGAATATGGTTTTGAAAGATTTTCTCGTAGAGTTTAGAGAGCGCCACGGGTAGATTTACTATCTGCGAGTAATGCTCTGGTTTGAAGTGATGCGAGATCACGCGCCCAGCTATCAGGTGCATTTGGGAACAGGCTGTAAAACCCGATGTAGCCGGAATAATCAATGACAGCATAGTTTCGTGCGGATTCTGGCGACAAGTCTGATGCTCTTTCATACATTCCTGCAAGGAGATCAAGACGAATGGTATCTACTTTTTGCACCGTTTTTCGAACGGTCTCATCTGATTGTCCCCATGTTCTCATGGCAACATCGGCGGCAATATCTTTTTCAAATGCAAGATTGAAAAGCATTTCGTACTGAGCTTCAGGATCTTCAACGTCCTTGATCTTTTCAAAAAGGTCTTCTGTGAAGTCTTTTTCCCAAAAAGCGAGAAGCGCAATTTTAAAAGCCTCAAAGTCCTTGAAATGATGATAAAAACTGCCCTTTGTCAGTTTAATATCTCTGCAAAGGCGGGCAATATTGAGAGCTTGAGGTCCTTCGCTGGCGAGTAACGTCATTGCGGATTGGAGCCAGTTGATACTGCCTTTTGATATTTCTGATGAAGACATTTAGGGTCGCTTTATCTTGGGGTTAATTGTGACATTGTTTACATACTCATGAGTATGGCTAATTGGGGCAAAAATCCAAGGTTTAGTTAATCCCGCTTGCACTTTTTTTTTGTCTGCATAGACTGCGGTTATGCATGGTTCCCCAAGGGTGAAGTCGCCCGGGGATTAAAAGGGAACACGGATTAATTTACCCATCAGGGAATTTCAAGCCGTGGCTGCCCCCGCAACTGTAAACGGTGAGTTCTTACCAATCTATGATCACTGGCATATGCCGGGAAGGTCTGGTGATAGAGCAACGATCCGTGAGCCAGGAGACCTGCCGGCATAATGTCACTAAACCGTAGGGCGGGGAGTACCATCGGTGACGGACATCCGTTTGTGGCGTGCCTTTGAGCCGAGCTACTGGATCATGAATCCCCAGGGTTACCTGTGTTTTCTTGTCAACGGGATGTCTAAATTGCATCTTCCCCTATCCAATATGCTCCAATAGGAACGTTGCCGTTGACTGAAAAGTTAACGGCTAGGAGATATTTGAACGAGATGAAAAAAGTTCTCTTTTGTGGTGTTGTTGCTGCTGGCCTTGCAGCTTTTGTTTCTGGTGCGCAAGCGCACTTTCAGTTGGTGTTTACACCTGAAACAATGCTCGAAAAGGGCGGTAAACTCACCCTGAAAATGCCATTTACACACCCTGCAGAATCCGGCCATGTTATGGACATGGGAGTTCCCGAAGAATTCTATTCAATCCGCAAGGGTAAAAAGACCGACCTGATGGATAAGCTGAAACCCATTGAATGGACCAGCAGCGCGAATACCGGCAAGGCGTATGAAGCAGAAGTGAAACTTCGCGGTCTTGGTGATAACGTTTTTGTTTTAAAGCCAGCGCCATTTTATGAAGCAAGCGAAGACATCTATATTCAGCAGATTACCAAATCTTATGTAAATGTTGGTGATCTTCCAACAGATTGGCCCGAAGTTCAGGGACTGAAAACTGAAATTCGACCGCTAACAAAGCCCTATAATGTTATTGCAGGTGGAACGTTTTCAGGTGTTGTCCTCTCTGAGGGAAAACCAGTTCCTTTTGCCGAGATTGAAATCGAGTACCTCAACTTCCCTGCTGATATGGAAAATAACAAGTTTGCAGAGATGGGGCTGATTTCTTCCCCGGCGCATGCCATTCGTTCAGATGCGTCTGGAACCTTTACTTTTGGGGTTCCAAAAGCTGGAACTTGGGGCATTGCGGCTCTTGCCGTTGGGCCAGATACCGAGCATGAAGGCAAAGAGCTTTCACAAGATGCCGTTATCTGGATCCAAGCGCGTAATGTTGATTAAGGATTGGACAAGCGATGCATATCGTTGATGGTGCTTTGTCAAATCCGGTGTTGATTGGTGGTGGCGTTCTTGCCGCCGCCGGCGTCGCCTATAGCTTGAAAAAATTGGAACCGGAAGATCTTCCTCGCGTTGGGGTTCTATCGGCGGTCTTTTTTGTGGTCTCTCTGATCCATGTGCCTCTTGGGTTCTCTTCTGTGCACCTTATCTTGAACGGGTTACTTGGGATTATTCTCGGCTGGGCAGCTTTTCCTGCATTGGCAGTGGCTTTGTTACTCCAAGCAATCTTTTTTGGCTTTGGTGGTCTGACTGTTCTTGGCGTAAATGCCGTCAATATTGCCTTTCCGGCGGTGATGGTTTTTTACCTCTGTCGGTGGGGGCTCAGTGCAGAACGCTATAAGCTTGCAAAATTAGCTGCTGACGGTTTGTTTGCTGTCTTCTTTATTGTTTCGGTATGGGCTGGATTTGCTCTTTTTGAAGCTTATCAAGTCGAGGGAGCAACGTGGCGTGTTTCCGTTAATGGAATTTCCTTGGCACTTTTTGCCATGGTCATGATTGGCGGATATGTGTTGTACCGTCGTGGAATTCTATCCGTAGCAGGATTTTGGGGGTTTCTCGGAGGCTCGCTTTCGATTTTCTTTACCGCAATTATGGTTGCAATTTCTCTGGCTCTTTCCGGGGACGAATTTGCAAAGGCAGCTGAGTTTGTCATCGTTGCTCACTTCCCCGTTATGGCTGTGGAAGGAATTTTGACCGCTGCGACCATTCAGTTGATTACCAAAGTTAAACCGGAGCTCATTCATGCAGTACGGTAAATCTATTTTTTCCGGGTTGGTTTTTGCCGCTGTTTTTACAGTCGGCACAATGACAAATGCCTGGGCACACAAAGTAATTTCTGCGGCCTATCCTGATGGAAATCTGATCGAAGGTGAAATTGGTTTTTCCAGTGGGGATATGGCAGTTAATGTTCCCATCGTAATTACAGACCCAGACGGAAACAAATTGGGTGAAGTAACCACCGATGAAGAAGGGCTCTTCTCCTTTACGGCAACTCAAAAAGTCGATCATATTTTTCGAGCTGACTTAAGTGCAGGACATATTGCGACCTTCACGGTGCTGGCCGATGAGTTACCCGACGATTTGGCCGGTGGGGAACCCAAATCGTCGGTTGCATCGACGGCTTCAAATTTGGCTGAACCTGTAAAAGCAGTTGTATCCGCTTCTGCAAATTCGAATTTAGTCGTAATTGATCAGGCTGGATTAGAAAAATTGATCTCAAAAGCGACTAAAGAAACTCGAGCACTGCGTAAGGACCTAGTTCAGTACAAAGAAGAACGTCGTATGCAAGACATACTTGGGGGCATCGGGTATATCCTCGGGATCTTTGGTATTGCATCTTTCCTACTTGGGCGACGCAAGTCAGCAAAGGAAGCTTAATATGACACAGGTGTTGGGAGAAGTTTCTCAATCGTGGACTGCGAAATGTGATCAAAGCAAGTCTGAAGCTTTTCTCAACAGCCTTGATCCGCGGGTGCGGTTTGTGTCCTGCGTACTTTTTGCTTTTCTGATCTCGGCGATGCACGATTTGGGTGCTCTAACCCTTGCTTTAGGAATTGGAGTGGGACTTTCTCTGTCGGCACGACTTCCACTTTGGACAACAGTTCGAAAAGTACTCGTTGTTGATTCTTTTATCGTCGTCCTCCTCCTGACCTTGCCGTTTACAATGCCTGGAGAGACCGCATTTACGCTTTTGGGCTGGGATGCAAGCCTAGAGGGCTTGTATAGGGCTGCTGAGGTCGGATTGAAGGCCAATGCTATTCTCTTTTCACTGATGGGGCTGCTGGGCATCATGGAACCATCGGTTCTCGGACATGCTTTATACCGTCTTAAAGTTCCGGTTAAGCTCGTGCATCTATTCCTTTTCACTGTGCGATATATTGATGTTTTTTACAAAGAGTATAAAACGATGCGCATGGCTATGAAGGCGCGCGGTTTTTACCCTAAAACTGATTTGCATACTTTACGGTCCATTGGTTATCTCATTGGTATGATGCTAGTGCGTAGCCTGGAACGATCCGATCGAATTATGGAAGCAATGAAGTGCAGGGGCTTTGATGGTCGGTTTCATATTCTCAACGACATGAAAGCAAGCCAGAGAGATTTCATTTTTGGTGGTGCTGTCTCTATTATAATGATCGGCCTTTTGGTCGTGGAGTACCTTTAATGTCGTCATTAATTTCTCCCTTAATTGCTCTGCGTGGCCTGCATTTTTCCTATGCGAGTGGCCAGGATGTTCTCAACGGTGTTGATTTTGAACTTCGCGCAGGAGAGCGTGTCGCTCTTACCGGGAGCAATGGTGCTGGTAAGAGTACTCTGTTGCGTTTGATAAATGGCCTTGAAACGGCAAAGAGTGGGGAGATCCACGCCTTTGGTTCTGTTCGCCAGCAGGAAAAAGACTTCCGGGAGGTTCGGGTTCGGGCTGGTCTGGTTTTTCAGGACCCTGATGATCAGCTTTTCTGTCCCACAGTCGCTGAGGATCTTGCTTTTGGGCCTTTAAATCTTGGGAAATCCCGTCAGGAAGTTGTGTCTATCGTCGAGAAGACACTTGTTATGCTGAAACTTGAACATCTCGCAGATAGAATTACGCATAAACTCTCAGGAGGGCAGAAGCGTCTGGTTGCGCTCGCGACAGTTATGGCGCTAGAGCCGGATGTCCTTTTATTGGATGAGCCGACAAACGATCTTGATCGAGATACCAAGCAGCATTTGATAACGCTCTTATCTGAATTGCCTCAAGCGATGATTATCGTTTCCCATAATCATCACTTCTTGAACAAGGTCGCAACCCGTCAGGTTGAGCTATCCAATGGTCGATTGCTGGAACAAGCCGCTTAAAAAGGAATGTAAACCTACATAGTGAGTAAACTTGCCATTATTCAGTCACGCTAAGGTCGCTTTCTCTTTGGATAATAGAGGCTGAGATTATTAATTCTCTGGCGATTGGAAGGATACTTAAGTGAATAAGAATCCTCATTTTCTTTGAAATAAAAAATATTTCCAAAGGCCAAAGTTATAATTAACTTTTAACTTATTATGGCATAGAATAAGAAAAGCTTCCCAGAGACTATTCTGTGATTAGAGAAAGGCAGTCGGTTGTCCGCGGCGTCCTCAGTATTTCGTACCCTTGTTAAAAAGCCCCTGTTCATAACAACAATCTTAATCTTATTTGGATTTTCAGGTGCGTTGTATGCTCAAGATACCCCCATATTTCGAATTGGTACTGGCGCGACAATAGGGAATTATTTCCCGATTGGCGGGATAATTGCGAGCTCCATAAGCAAACCTGTTGGGTCGAGAGACTGTGACAAGGGAGGCAGTTGTGGCGTTGATGGGCTTTTATCCGTCAGTGTTTCTACGCAAGGGTCTGTTGAAAATGTTATTGGTATTGCTGATGGCAGGTTAGAAGGCGGCTTTGCTCAAGCAGATGTGGTGTATTGGGCACTCCGAGGGGAACATATATTTCGCACCCGTGGCGCTATTGGTAATTTAAGGAGCGTTGCCAATTTATATCCTGAAGCTATGCACATCGTCGTCAGTTTTCACAGTGGGATCAGGACGCTAGATGATTTAGCCGATAAAAAAATATCTATAGGACCAACGGGATCCGGTACGAATGCTGGTGCGCAGTTGGTGTTGGAAACCAGGAATATTCGTATTCCAAATGAAAATATGCTGACGTTATCTAACAGTGAGGCTTATGAAGCGATCCTCAATGGTGATATTGATGCTTTTTTTGTTATTGCTGGTACGCCTGCGCGTTTAGTCAGTGCTCTTACAGATCAACATAAAGTATCCCTGCTCTCACTTAGCCAAACAGATGTAGATGTCTTGCATGAGATCTATCCCTTCTTTTCTGCCGGGAAAATTGATGTTGGAACTTACAATACAGTTCCAGATACGCTTGCCTTAATGGTTCCTGCCCAGTTCTTAGTGCGCGAAGATATGGACGAGAAGTTAATCTACGGGATTACGAAAGCCCTTTGGCATGAAACTACAGCAATGAACTTAAACAAAGGTCATACGCTGGGGCGGTTCATTACGCTTGATACAGCGCTTGAAGGATTGATTATGCCACTTCATCCCGGTGCCGAAAGGTTCTATCGAGAGATCGGTCTAATAGGTGATCATGTCATTGAAAAGGAAGTCGAACCTGAAGAGGAAACCCCCGAAATCATCTCAGAAACGACGGCGATAGAACCATCGATTACTGATGAGAGTGATCAAGAACCTGCCTCAGTAGAATAGTAGAATAAGCTGTATTTTGAAGATGTTAGCTTAACATTTTCGGGATTACTTTTTCGCATCATCTCTTCGACACAACTTTAGCTTTCCAAGTTTTTATAAAATTCTGTGCAGTCCCCCTATCAAGTCGTATAATCTGACCCATTCATTTCTGTAGAGATAAGTTCTTCCCCTTATTGCCAAATAACATCTAAATAATAAATAGAAGGTAAGTTATGAGCTTCCAGTTGATAGAAGGTTCAGCCGAACAAACAATTCCGTTGTTTTTTATAAATAAAAAGCAACTCGATGAAAGTCTTCAAGAAAGTGGGCTTTCGGCAATTTGGATGACGGCAAATAACTTTAAGGCAGGGGACGGAGAAATTTGCACGATACCGGATAAGTCTGGGGGGATTGATTCCGTCGCTATTGGTTTGGGAGATCGAGAAGTTCCCGGAATTTGGACCATGGCTGGTTTGAGCCACTCCCTTCCTCAAGGCGTTTATACCCTGAAAGAAAAACAGACTTCAGAAGTCGCAACAGAAATTGCTCTTGGATGGGCAATTGGGAGCTACTGTTTTACGCGGTACAAACAATCCGACCGTGTTCTCGCGTCCTTGGTGTGGCCTGATAAAGTGGATAAACAACTGGTGTCGTCTCTTGCCAGTGGGGTTCACCTTACCCGGGATTTAATCAACACGCCAAGTAATGATATGGGACCAGAAGAACTGGCGACGGCTGCCTCTCAGTTAGCAGGTGAGTTTGAGGCCGAATGCAATGTCATCGTCGGTGACGATCTTTTACAGGCAAATTACCCTGCGATTTATGAAGTCGGGAAAGCTTCTGATCGCGCGCCGCGTCTGATCGACTTCAGATGGGGAGATAGTGGCCCCAAAATAACCCTGGTTGGGAAAGGCGTTTGTTTTGATACTGGTGGACTAGACCTTAAGTCAGCCGCCGGTATGCTCATGATGAAAAAAGATATGGGAGGCGCAGCTCATGTTCTTGGAATTGCGGCTGCCATAATGGAAAGTAACCTTGCCTGCCAGTTGCGCGTTCTGATCCCTGCCGTAGAAAATGCCGTATCAGGCAATGCCTTCCGTCCTTCCGACGTTATCAAGACAAGAAAAGGTCTGACCGTAGAGATCGGCAACACGGATGCAGAAGGGCGTTTGGTTCTTTGTGATGCGTTGGCAGAGGCGGTTCGTACCAAACCAGATCTTATTATCGATTTCGCAACTTTAACTGGGGCGGCACGTGTTGCGCTGGGTACCGACCTTCCGGCTATGTTCTGTAATGACGATAAGATTGCAGACAGCTTGCGAAAGCATTCTGTTGAGTGTGATGATGAAGTGTGGCGGATGCCGTTACATAAACCCTATCGAAAGCTCTTGGATAGTAAAATCGCTGACCTGAATAATATATCAGGGGGCCCTTATGGCGGGGCGATTACGGCGGCACTTTACCTCGAGGAATTTGTAGGAAATGAGACCTCTTGGGCTCACTTTGATGTCATGGCCTATAACACCTCTTCTCGCCCTGGTCGGCCCGAAGGCGGGGAAGCAATGGGCTTACGTGCTGTTTATTCGATGATTAAGGAAATGGTTAACTAGATCATTGAATTTTTTGCATCTCTGGGTTGCCAATAGAGATTGGGAAAATTCTCTTATTTTATGTTATTCTAATTAAGAATTCTGACTATTAATGTGTCTGTCTTACATATGGAGTATGACAATGTTTGAAAAAATCCTTTGTGCTGTTGATGGCTCTGACCACAGTATGCGCGCCGTTGAAAAAGCCTCTGCTTTAGCAATGAAATTTGATGGTGAAGTGATATTTCTCACCGTCGCCAAAGCTGTGAAAATGAACGAAGGATTGCGTCGTTTCATGGAAGTTGAGCATGTTTCTGGTCAGGACGCTCAATACGTTCTGGACTCCTTTAGCCAAGAAGTCCTGACTGAAGCCAAAGAAATCGCAAAGAAAATTGGCGTCAAACGCATCCGGACTGAAGTCAAAGTCGGCCCTCCTGCCCGTACAATCGTTGAAGTTGCCGATAAAGAGAAAGTAAACGCCGTTGTGATGGGAAGCCGAGGTCACGGTGATCTCGAATCACTCCTCCTTGGTTCTGTATCTCACAAGGTTGCCAGCTTAAGTAAGGCTACTTGCATTACTGTACGATAAAACCTGGTTTTGCCGTTAGGTGAAATCAGGCGTTTCCGTAAGGTTAGATCAGGAATGTCTTGAGCAGGTAGCTACTTTTGTTCTAAAATCATTGCGAATGCGGAATGTTCGGGGACGATTGTGGATATACCAGCAAAACAGGCTCTGGAATTATGGCGAGGCGTGATGGTTGGTGCCCTTCAAAAAGGGCTGCCAGACCTGACGTCTCGCCAATTTACTTTATTATTGCATGTATATCTCAAAGACCAGGCCCATACCGTGCGCGGTCTTGCCGGAGAGCTTAATATGTCAAAGCCCGCCGTTACCCGCGCGCTTGATCGTCTTGGAAAGTTGGATTTTATTCGCCGCAAGACGGATGAAAATGACCGTAGGTCAATCCTTGTTCAACGGACGATTAAAGGATCGGTGTTTCTTCGTGAGTTTGGAGACATGGTCGAAAACTATGCGGAAGATGTTTAACGGGTGTCGTCTACACAGTCTTCAAACAGTACTTCGAAGCACTTAAGTAAAATTCGAGTTCCGTATTCATCCTGAGAGCAGTTATAAACCAGCATCAGTACCCGCGTTTCATGTCCACGACGTTAAGAAGTTCCTCACTATTTTCAAAACGTCTCATTCCTTCGGCAATTAAACGCACACTGGAACTTGGATGGGTGAAGCTTGCGGCATGAGGGGTGATCGTGACTTTTGGGTGATCCCAAAAAGGATGATCTTGATCCAGAGGCTCTGATTTAAATACATCAAGCGTTGCTTCGGACAAATGGTCACTATTGAGGGCTGTGATGAGATCTTCTTCGACGAGGTGACCTCCGCGCGCTGCATTAATGACACTGGCTCCTTTGGGAAGCTTGGCAAAAAGATCTTTGTTTAAAATATCTGTAGTTTCATCAGTAAGCGGTAAGAGGCAGACTAAGATCTCTGTTTCACTCAGGAAATTGTCTAGCTGCTCCGTTCCAGCATAAGTCTTAATTCCTGGTCGTTCTCGGTGAGTTCTACTCCACCCAGCAACATCGAAACCTAATGAACTCAGTTTTCCGGCGGCATCGGAGCCAAGAACGCCCATACCCATAATGCCAACCCTGCGATCCCAGGTAACGGGTGGGACGTGTGGGGTCCATTCTTTACGGGTCTGTTGCTCGCGATACAGGCGCATACTTTTGTGATGGTTAAGGACGCTCATGACGACATACTCGGTCATGCCGGATGTCAGAGATGGGTCGACCATGCGAACGATCGGAACATTTTCAGGGAGTTCCGTGTCGGATGCCAGGTGGTCGATGCCTGCGCCGAGCGAAAAGATAACCTTAAGGTTTGGCAGGGATCTTAATAATCCTTTGGGTGGTTGCCAAACTAAGGCATATTCGATGTCTTCTTTATTACCATAATCAGGCAACATGCGCAGGTCGAGATCGGGTATTTCTCCCTTGAGATGATCTTGCCATTCATCGACACGATCCTGACCTGAAATAAATAGTAGTGCCATCAAATTAACCTAAGAAATAAAATATATTGGACAGTGTACGGGATGCTGGAAAGATATGGCAATCCAGCAACAAAAGTTTTTTATTTCATAATCGCTTATCTGTTATCACAGATCTTTAACGGAGCCCTTATTTAGGCACTCACAGCCTCTTGGTTTACGACCTCAAGGTCAAATGCGGCTTTTATCAATGCCTGTGTGTACGGGCTTTGAGGCTCCTCGAAAATTTGTTTCGCGGTACCAATTTCAACAGCTTCCCCATTGCGCATAACAATAACATCATCTGCGAGTGTTCGCACGACTTTGAGATCATGACTGATAAAGAGGTAAGTCAGGTTATGCTTGCGTTGAAGTGATCTTAGAAGATCGACTATTTGTGCTTGAACAGACATATCCAGCGCTGAAGTTGGTTCATCTAATATCAAAAATTTTGGTTTTAAAACCATAACTCTGGCGATAGCTATGCGCTGACGTTGTCCCCCGGAAAATTCGTGGGGGTAGCGGTGACGATTGTCCGGGTCTAACCCCACTTCGCGCAAGGCCTCAATAATCAAGACTTCCCGGGCCTTTGCATTGCCTCCCAAAGCATGGACTTTTAAGCCTTCTTCAATAATCTCGCCGATAGAAAGCCTTGGACTTAGGGACCCGTAAGGATCTTGAAAGACTATTTGCATTTCTTGACGGAGCGGCCTGAGTTTTCGCCCGCTTATGCCATTAATGGTCTTGGCTTCGAACTTGATGTTTCCCTTACTGGAAATAAGGCGCAACAAAGCTAGGCCGAGTGTCGTTTTGCCTGACCCAGATTCTCCGACGATACCGAGGGTGTGTCCCTGCTTTATGGAAAGAGAAATACCATCAACCGCCTTGATATGATCCACCGTTCTTCGTAACACACCGCGTTTAATCGGGAAGTGAACCTTGAGGTTATCACATGACATAATTTCAGGTGCATTGGCATCGGCTTCAAGCGGGTTTCCTTTTGGCTCGGCGGCAAGTAGCGCTTGGGTATAGGGATGTTGCGGATTTTCATACACTTCTTTTGTCGGACCTTTTTCGACAATTTGGCCCTTTGTCATGACGCAGACTCGATCAGCCATCTTTCTTACGATACCCAGGTCATGGGTGATCAGCAGGATAGACATGCCGAGTTTCTCTTGAAGTTCTTTTAAAAGCTCGAGGATTTGAGCCTGGATCGTGACATCCAACGCTGTTGTTGGCTCATCAGCAATGAGAAGATCAGGCTCATTTGCCAAAGCCATGGCTATCATGACCCGTTGACGCTGTCCGCCAGAGAGTTCGTGGGGGTAGGCATTCAGGCGCCCTAAAGGATCCTTAATCTGTACGAGTTTAAGCAGATCAAGAGTTCGTTTACGCGCTTCAATTTTAGAGAAGCCCTTATGGACCAGCAGGACTTCATTGATCTGTTTTTCTATGGTGTGCAATGGGTTTAGCGACGTCATCGGTTCTTGAAAGATAATCGAAATTTTGTTGCCGCGAATTTCACGCATTGTCGCGTCATCGGCGCCGATGAGTTCTTGTCCTCTGTACTTAACCGAACTTCCCTGAGGGTGCTGTGCTAAGGGGTAGGGCAGGAGCTGTAAGATGGAGAGAGCACTTACTGATTTTCCGGATCCAGATTCACCAACCAAAGCAACGGTTTGGCCTTCCATAATTTGAAAAGTAATACCTGCGACAGCATCGATTATTTCATCCTCACCATGAAATTGAGTTGAGAGGCTGGTGATATCAAGAAGCGGTTGCTCTTCTTTAGCGGAGTGGTCAACCAAGACGCTCATGAGTGGCCTCCATTAAAGAGCTTTCGGGGGTCAAAAGCATCACGGACCGCTTCCCCGATAAAGACCAACATACTCAACATAACGGCAAGCGAAACGAAGGCGGTGGCACTTAGCCAAGGAGCCTGTAGATTAGCTTTGCCCTGTGCGAGTAATTCTCCTAGAGATGCTGAGCCTGCTGGCAGGCCAAGTCCGAGAAAGTCGAGGGATGTCAAAGAGGTGATTGAGGCTGTGAGAGTAAAAGGCAGGAACGTCAGGGTTGCGACCATCGCATTGGGGAGGATATGGCGATACATAATGACAAAGTCGCTGACTCCGAGGGCTTTGGCGGACCTGATGTAGTCAAAATTTCGAACTTTGAGGAATTCGGCGCGCACGACACCGACAAAACCTACCCAGCTAAAGAGCATCAAAATTCCGAGGATGGTCCAAAAACTTGGTACAAGGACGGAGCTGACAATGATGAGAATGTAAAGGGTTGGTAGTCCGCTCCATATCTCAATAAATCGTTGCGCAACAAGATCGAGCAACCCACCAAAATATCCCTGGATCGCACCAGCTGTAACCCCAACGACAGCACTAAAGGCTGTTAACATAAGTCCAAAAATAATTGAAATTCTCATGCCGTAGATAAGACGGGCTACGACATCTCTTGCCTGATCATCGGTCCCTAACCAATGATTTTTATCTGGGGGGGTCGGTGCCGGGGTCGGGAGATCAAAGGCGACGGTTCTGTGGTTATATTGAATAAGCGGCCATATCATCCAACCTTTTTGCGAGATGAGGTCCGTGACAAAGGGGTCGTGATAATCGGTTTCTGTTTCGAATTCTCCACCAAAGGCCGTTTCCGGTAAGGCCTGAATGATTGGAAAATAAGGTTTTTCGTCAAAGAAGATGAGAATGGGTTTGTCATTGGCAATAACTTCAGCGAAAAGGCTAAGCCCAAATAGAACTAAAAAAATTCGAAGAGACCAATATCCCCGACGGTTTTTTCGAAAATTTTGCAGGCGACGTTGGTTCATCGGACCAAGGGTCATACCAAAAAGCGTATCTTTCTCGAATGTCATGGTTTTAACCCTCCCGGCTTTCGAAGTCGATACGAGGATCAACGAGCATATAAGTGATATCACCAACAATATTCATCAGAAGGCCAAGTAAGGTGAAGAAGTAGAGAGTTCCAAATATAATTGGATAATCGCGGTTAAATACGGCTTCGAAGCCAAGACGTCCTAAACCATCGAGAGAGAAAATTACTTCTATCAAGACTGACCCAGTGAAGAGAACGCCAATGAAGCTTGCAGGAAAGGCAGCGATAACGATGAGCATAGCATTGCGGAATACGTGGCCGTAGAGAATACGCTTTTCTGTAAGCCCTTTTGCCTTTGCTGTTATGACGTACTGTTGGCCAATTTGTTCTAAAAAAGAATTTTTGGTCAACATGGTAAGACTTGCGAAACCACCAATAACCATGGCTGTGACAGGTAAAATAATGTGTTTTAGATAATCCAGAACTTTATCAATATCGGATAACTTATCCCAATTTTCTGAGGTCAAACCGCTCAGCGGAAGAATTGTCAGATAACTTCCTCCGGCGAAAACAACGAGAAGGATAACCGCAAATATGAAGCTTGGAATGGCATAGCCGACAATAACAATACCACTGGTCCAGACGTCAAATGTAGAGCCATCACGGATGGCTTTTTTGATACCCAGCGGAATGGAAATCAAATAGACGAGAAGGGTTGTCCAAATTCCGAGTGAAATCGACACGGGCATCTTGTCTAAAACCAGATCAACCACCTTTCGATCACGAAAAAAACTCTCTCCAAAATCAAAAGTTAGGTAGTTATTCATCATAATGAGAAACTGTTTATGCAGAGGTTTATCGAGGCCAAATTGAACTTCAAGTTCTTTGATGAGTTCTGGGTCCAGGCCTTGAGCGCCTTTATATTTACTATTGTTTGAGGCCTGGCCGTCTACAGATGGGGCAAGATCATCTTTGTTTTGAGTAATACGTTCCGTTATTTCAGCACCTTGACCAGATAGTTTTGCCAATACCTGGTCTATGGGCCCGCCTGGAGCGAGTTGTATTATCGCAAAGTTTAAGATCATGACCCCAATAAGAGTTGGGATCATAAGAAATAGTCTACGGATTATATAGTCTAGCATCAGTCTTGCTCTCCTCTTTTGCGTCTTCTGCGCATCATGAGCAAGAGCAGCACAACAAGCGTGCTTCCCAGAGCATAAGGTCGCCAGTTATTTTTTTGGAAAAAGGTTTTGGGGTCGATAAAAAGTTGGAAGGTAAAAAATTCTTTTACCTTTTGAGGTTGCAGGCCAAGCTTGTCGAAATTTTCTAAGAAAGTATCAAGAATAGCGGGATCAAAGAAAGATTCTTCTTCGTTACTCGTTGTTACAACTTCGCTTGTATCTACCTCAGAAGGGGTGGTTTGGGATGCTTCGTTCTTTGCCATCGTTGCAATTAATAAAGCTTCTTTTTCTTTATCGAACCACCAGTAGGAAGTACTTGTCCCCCTCCAAGGTGTTATTTTGGGGCGTGAAAACTTGTCCCAATAGAGCACACGATCATCTTCCGTATGAAATTGAGGGATAACGTAAAAGCCCCATAGGAGCAGCCGATCCAGGGCTCGAACATTGGCGACAAGTTCTTTTCGATCCTCTGCATTTACGACAGATTCCACAAGCTCATCAATCACTGGGTCACTGATGCCCGAAAAATTACCGCTGCCTAAAACGTTAGCGGTTTTACTCGTCCAAAACCCCCGTTGTTCTGTTCCGGGCGTTATACTTGCGGAGAGTTTGATAATGACGACATCGTAATCAAAGTCTCGAATGCGATTGTAATATTGTGATCGATCAACCAGTCGTATTTTTGCTTCTATACCAAGCTTGCTTAGGCTGGTTGCAAAAGGCAGAACAGTTCTTTCCATTCCTTTAGACGCCACAAGCATCTCAAAAGACATTTGTTCACCAGTTTTTTCATTAACTAGTTTGAGGTCGCGCACAACCCAGCCTGCTTCTGCCAGTAAAGAAAATGCTTTGTGATAATTATCTCTGGGCCATCCTTTGCCATCTGTTTTAGGGACATGAAAAGGCTCATTGAAAAGTCGATCAGTTACTTTTCCACGATATTGCTCAAGAATTTCAAGCTCTTTCCCTGTGGGTAACCCGGAAGAAGAAAGTTCGGAGTTGCCAAAGAAATTTGTGGATCTGGTTAGGAGGCCATAAGAGAGATTGTTATTCGTCCATTCAAAGTCATAGGCATAGCCAAGGGCTTCTCTTACTTTTGGGTCCTTGAAAATGTCACGGCGGGTATTTAAAAAATATCCCTGTATGCCCTGAGGGCGCTTGTGTGGAATGGATTCTTTCTTGAGCCAACCCTTTGTAATTGCAGGAACATCATAGTCCTGTGCCCAGGCACTTGAAGATCGCTCGTTTCTATAATCAATCTCTCCTGATTTAATCGCCAGTTTTATGACGTCACTATCATGATAATAGGTCGTTCGAAGTGCGTCGAAATTGTCCTGACCTTTGTTGACGGGGAGATCTTTGCCCCAATAGTCCTTTACGCGTTCTTGAACAACATAACGGCCAGCTTCAAAGTCGGTAACTTTATAGGGGCCACTTCCAAGGGGAGGCTCTAGGGTGCTTTTTGAAAAATCTCTGGTTTCCCAGTAGTGCTTGGCAAAAATAGGCAGGGAGCCTGCGCGGATCGGGAACTCTTTATTTCCAGGCTCGGCAGAATAAAACTTCACGCTACTCTCATCGATCTTCTCGATCCGGTCGATGATGCCGTAATAATTTTTTACGTAAGGATCAGCATCCTTGCGGATTGTGTCTAAAGAGAAAATAACGTCTTCAACCGTGATGGGTTTTCCATCATGCCAACGGGCCTCGGATCTTAAGGTGAAAATCACCCAGGATCTGTCATCCGGCCACTCAAGAGTCTCGGCAATGAGGCCATATTCACTTGAAGCCTCATCCGCGCTTGAAACCAAAAGGCTTTCGGGATTGAAACCAGGGCCTGGAACGCCTTTGATAATATAGGGATTGAAGCTGTCGAAAGTGCCTTCGCTGGCTATTCGTAATTCGCCACCCTTTGGAGCATTGGGATTCACATACTTAAAATGAGTAAAATCAGCGGGATATCCAGGTTCACCGTGAATGGCGATGCCATGGGATTTTGTTGTTGCAGCAGAGGCAGCCGTTAATATTACTGGCGGCAAGAGGACGCTTAGAGCAAAGCTGACCAGAATGAGTGCACGCATCTTGTTGGCATAACCCCCGAAATGTCTTTTTTTGTTTTGAGGGCGATGACCCCCGCGGTGACAGTTTGAGGGGTTTTAAAAATAGTATCAAGGCCTTGATCCCCTCAAACACGTGGAAGTGAGAGTTTCGCAGGCTTATGATGAAAAATGGTTAACGTCACAAAATTAATCTAAAAATAACCATAAATTTATTCACTGAAGAGGATTTGGACTTCCTGATGGACCCGTTTGTCTCCCGCAGCAATAACTTTGCCATCAGAATGCATGTCTAAGGCATTACCTTCCCAATCGGTCATAATTCCTCCGGCGCCCGTAACAATAGGAACCTGAGCGAGGAAATCATAAACACCCATACCCGCTTCTATAGTCAGATCGGTAAAGCCGCTGGTAACCAGGCCGTAATTATAACAGTCGCCACCAAACAGAGGCATCTTGGTGGATTTTCTAACGCGGTCGAATTTTGGAAACTCGTCTTCTTTGAATAAAAGAGGCGAGGTTGTCGCGATTGTAGCTTCGGCAAGGCTGGCGCATTCGCGGACTTTGGCTTCGTTGGTGCCGCGATAGTCTTTAAACAGGGTGGGGCGTCCCGTTGCGCCGATCCAACGCTCGTTGATCACAGGCATGGCGAGGATCCCCATGATCGGTTGATTGTTTTTCAACAGGGCGACAAGAGTTCCAAAAATGGCATGTCCAGAGATAAAGCTACGCGTACCATCTATGGGATCCAGAGCCCAAACAAATTCAGCATCGGTATTTTCCGCGCCATGTTCTTCGCCGACAATGCCGTGATCTGGATAGTGTTTGTTTATCAGATCTCGCATTGCGCTTTCAGCATTTTTATCCGCGATAGTAACGGGTGAATCGTCGCTCTTTCCTTCGATTTCAAGAGGTTGCCGAAAGTGCTTTAGGATAATTTCCTGTGCCGCATCACATAGTTGTTCACCCAATTGGACAAACTCATTTGGGCAAATAAATTGGCTAGTCATGCGGTGGATCCTTTATCGCGCTGGGGCGTGATTCGTAGAAGTAAGTAAATAGTAATTAGATAGTGCACATAAAAAAGGCGACCAATAAGGCCGCCTATTTCTGTTGACCCTCGCCAGATTACTCTGGAAGCCCCGCTGGGCTATCGCTTTGCTGGCGCAAGTAAGCGATTAGGTCAGCACGTTGGCCAACCTTTTTGAGGCCACCAAAACCCATTTTGGTTCCTGGTGCGTAAGCTTTCGGCTTGGCGAGAAATTCGTTAAGAGCTTCGTAATCCCACGTCTCACTGCTCATGCCGTTAAGGACGTCAGAATAAGCATAACCATCAACGGATGCGCGCTGACGATCAACAACGCCCCAAAGAGCTGGTCCAAGTTTATTTGCACCACCACTTTCAACGCTGTGACAAGCGGAGCACTTTTTGAAGCCTTTTTCACCAGCAGCGACATCGGCACTTGCGAGCAGCGCGCTGATTGGCTCAATGACGGGGCCAGCAGGAGCCGCAGATGCAACTTCTGCACCACTGTCAGCGACTTCAATTTTAAATGCGTTCTCTTCCAGATCTTTTGGATGATAGAGCATTGTGGCTGCAAAACCAGATGCCAATAAGATGATGCCGGCAGTTAAGACTGAGGCAAAGGCCTTGTTGTTCTCTAAAGACATTCTTCCTGACCCTTTGGGCTTATTTTTTAAAAATTCCGGCCGACAATAACTCTCTCAGGCCAAGCATTCAATAGTGTCTATCGATTTTTGGCCCGTTCGGATAGTTTTTTTGACACTTTCTTTCGAAATAACCGGTTATCAGCTTTGTTTGCTGCCAACTCATTAACTATGCTATGGGCTTACAACAAAATTCTGAAGGGTGTAGATCCATCGGAACAACAAGAATATTTAAAGTTTTACCCCGTTGAGTATTTTGAGGCTTGAATGTCCCTTCCAACAAATCCAGTTGTGCTTATTCCCGCCCGTATGGCTTCTTCGCGCTTACCCAACAAGCCCTTGGCCGATATCTGTGGCTTGCCCATGATTGCTCAATGTTATAACCGGGCGGTAGAAGCCGAACTTGGACCTGTCGTTATTGCCTGTGCAGAGCCTGAAATAGCGCAAGCTGTGGAAAAGATCGGGGGCATTGCCGTTTTGACCGACCCCAATCATCCCTCTGGCTCTGATCGTATTCACGAAGCCCTGCAAATTTTTGATCCCACCGGTAAGCATGATGCAATCATCAACGTACAAGGTGATCTGCCAACAGTTGAGCCACGTTTAATAAGGCGCACTTTTGAGGTGTTAGTAGACGAAGATGTCGACATCGCTACTCTTGCAGTTGAAATTACCGACCTGGAAGAACGCACTAATCCAAATGTTGTCAAAGCAATAGCAGGATTTGAAGAAGGCCAAGATGTCTCACGCGCTTTATACTTTAGCCGTAGCACCGCACCATGGGATGACGGTGATAGCTCTAAGCCTCTTTATCACCATATTGGAATGTATGCCTACCGCCGTTCCGCGTTGGAACGTTTTGTTTCTCTGCCCGCGTCTCCTTTGGAAAAACGCGAACGGTTGGAACAGCTTAGAGCACTTGAAGCGGGGATGCGCATAGATGTTGCCCTCGTTGACACTATTCCTCTGGGGGTCGATACTCCCGCAGACCTTGAGAAAGCCAGAAAGATTCTTCAAGGTTAAACTAAGTTTATAAATTAGATCAAAATATAGGGCCACCCCAATGACTGACGTCGAAAACACTATCGCCTTTCAAGGTGTCAAAGGAGCAAATTCTGACATAGCCTGTCACTCTGTCTTTCCGGATATGGAAACATTGGCTTGTTACTCTTTTGAAGACACCTTTGCGGCAGTACGTGAGGGTAAGGCTCGTTTAGCGATGATCCCAATTGAGAATTCCAGCGCAGGTCGCGTGGCTGACAACCATCATCTGATGCCAGAATCCGGTCTGCATATTATTGGTGAGCATTACCAGAAAATTGAACACCAGTTGTTGGCTCCCAAAGGGGCAACGCTTGCTGGACTTCGCCAAGTTCATTCTCACGTTCAGGCTCTTGCTCAGTGTCGAGATTTTTTGAGAGAACACGATATTGAACCGATCGTTGCCGCCGATACTGCTGGCGCTGCCGAGCAGGTCGCGTTGTGGGACAATAAGGATGTTGGGGCAATCGCGACGTCTCTCGCGGGTGAAATCTATGGATTGGATACCCTGGGTACTGACGTCAACGATAATGAAGATAACACAACCCGCTTCCTGGTTATGGCGAGGGATCCGATAGATCCTGATCCTGCTGATTCAAAAGTGATGACGACCTTTGTCTTCAAGGTTCGCTCTGTACCTGCTGCGTTATATAAAGCTCTTGGTGGTTTTGCGACCAATGGGGTCAACTTGACTAAACTTGAGAGTTATATCACTGACGGAAGCTTCTCTGTTGCGCAGTTCTATGCAGATGTCGAAGGTCATCCTTCTGAGCGCCTGGTTCGTTTGGCACTTGAAGAGCTAAGCTTCTTTTCTAAAGAAGTTCGCATTATGGGGGTTTATCCCGCGAATTCCTTTCGTGATCGTGGCACAGCTGCGGAGTAAACCTTTCTCCGGATAAATGAATGACCTAAATAAAAACCCGGGCTGATTTCAGACCGGGTTTTTATTTGGATCTCGTTTAGGGGGGCGTTATTTTTCTTTTAGCCAGTCATCGACCAGAACTCGGGAAATTGAATCTTTTCTTGGCAAGTTGAACGTTTCATCCTCTGGGGATGCCAATAGTTCGTCCCGATGGAACCAACGCGCGGATTCTATCTCTTGGGTGTCAAGGACGAGCGGGTCATGTCGTGAGCCTTCGGCCGTAAAGCCAACCATAAGAGACGCCGGGAATGGCCAGGGTTGTGATGAATGGTAACGAACATTTTTAACATCGATACCGACTTCTTCTTTCACTTCCCTGATGACGGTTTGCTCCAAGCTTTCGCCGATTTCAAGGAAGCCAGCAAGAACTGAATGTCCCCCTGGGCGCCAACCAGCATTCCGGGCAAGCAGGCACCAGTCTCCATCGGTTACACGCATGATTACGGCGGGGTCCGTTCTGGGGTAATGCAGGCGACCGCAATTCTCTCCGGTGCATTGCAGGACATGCCCACCCTCGGTAGATCTTGTCGGGTTCCCGCAGTGTCCACAAAATCTGTGCTGTTTATGCCAATGTACCAGGCCTCTTGCGTAGGCCATTATCGCAGCATCGTCCGCCTTGAGTAGACTCCAATGATCCCTAAGATCTAAAAACGTACCAATAGAGAGCTCTGGTGGATCTTGGGAGTGAGGCAACATAGCTGCCAAAACGGGCCGGTCATCACGCATGCCAAGGAAAATAATTTCCTCGGCGAGCTCAAATATTTCTGTCGCCTCACTGCCGGGCAAAAAGAGGGGGTCTAATTTCTCTTCAGAAACAAAGAGCCCATTATGTCGCCAGACTGTTGTCACTAGGCTATCAGGAGAGTGCTGAAATCCTTGTAGCGTATCTGGTAAGATTCGCAAATGTGCTGCGCGATCCAGTTTTGATGTTGTGTAGATGTGTCGTCTGTCAGTCATGGTCAGAGGGTGTACCAGAGAAAGAGTTCTGTAAATATCAAGAGTAAGCAATTTTTAAAAGGTTTCAAAAAGACTTGCGTTAAGGGAAGAGAAGTCCGATATAGGGGGCGAGAGGTTGGCTACGGGCGTAGCGCTCGCCAACCCGGTCAGATCCGGAAGGAAGCAGCCGTAACGAGTTTGCCGCGGGTCGTGGTTCAGCCTCTCACCTTAATTTTATTTCTTAAGTTATTATAAACACGAGCTTTATGCTCGTTTTTTTATGTCTAATTTCTCCTTTTTGATTAACTTTTCCGACTGTGATTGCCTTGATGTTTCAATGGGGTAAAGTAGAGCGAAACAGGAAATAATTAGCAGTGGCATGAGCGATAATTCAATAGAACAACAGGACTCGGATACCGAATCCGGAGCTGCCTACCAGGTATTGGCCCGTAAGTATCGGCCGACCTCTTTTCGTGACCTCTATGGGCAAGATGCACTGGTAAGAACGATTACCAATGCGATTGACAGCGACCGCTTGGCACATGCGTTTATTCTTACGGGTGTTCGTGGTGTCGGCAAAACGACATCAGCCAGGATCATAGCAAAAGCACTGAATTGTGTCGGAGCTGATGGAACTGGTGGCCCAACAGCAGATCCATGCGGTGTTTGTGAAAGCTGTGTTTCCATCGCACAGGATCGACACGTTGATGTTATGGAAATGGATGCTGCCAGCCGAACTGGTGTTGGGGATATTCGTGAACTCATCGAAGGTGTTCGCTATCGGCCGGTATCTGCACGCAAAAAAGTCTATATTATCGATGAGGTCCATATGCTTTCTAACAGTGCGTTTAACGCACTGTTGAAGACACTTGAAGAACCTCCCGAACACGTCGTCTTTATTTTTGCGACCACTGAAATTCGCAAAGTTCCAGTAACAGTCCTTTCCCGTTGTCAGCGTTTTGATCTTCGCCGTCTCGAGCATGCAGAGTTGGTCAAGCTCTTCACAATGGTATTAGGCAAAGAGAAAATTTCATTCGAAGAAGAGGCCCTTGGTCTCCTGGCCCGAGCAGCGGATGGTTCAGCGCGTGATGGCTTGTCTTTGCTCGATCAGGGAATTGCGTTGGGCGGGGGGACGTCTATTGATAGCGATCCTATTCGCCACATGTTGGGTTTGGCGGATCGGACGAGAATCTTCGATCTCTTCGATGCCATCATGAAGGGTGATTGTGCTGAGGCCCTTGAGATTTTAAGCGATCTTTATAACGGCGGCGCAGAGCCTGTTGTCGTTATGAAAGATATGTTGGAATTAAGTCACCTTCTGACCCGTGCAAAACTTGTTCCTCAAACTTTGGAATCACCCGGCATTCCCGAGGCCGAGCGGGTGCGTGGCGGAGAGATGAGCAGTACCTTGTCCATGGCCATACTCGCCCGGACATGGCAGATGCTTTTAAAGGGCTTAAGTGAAATTCAGATGGCACCACATCCGCTACAAGCGGCTGAAATGGTGATTATACGTCTGGCTTACGCAAGTAACCTCCCAACCCCGGGGGATCTCATAAAAAAGCTCCAGGACGCGCCAGCGGTTAACGCCTCTGCTGATCGCGTCCAAAATACATCTGGTGGTTCAAACTTGAATAACGGTTCTCATGCCGTTTCGAGAGGAAATTTATCAATTGCACCTCAAGTCTCTGCCCAGGTATCAGCCGTTACGCGGGCCTTCCCTGATCAGGAAGTTACTGCGTTAAAGCCTGAGTTGGTCGTTGATAATACTTCCCCGCAAGTAGTTGAAAGTTACGAAGAAGAACAACTGGCCTCGCCGAAAACTTTTCGTGAAGTTATTGAACTGGCCCGAGATAAGGGAGACCGTATTCTATCCGCCTATCTTGGAAATGACGTTCATCTCTTGAGGTTTGCTCCAGGCGAAATAGAATACCGCCCTGCCGGACATGCTCCTCGCGATCTTTCTGCTCGAATTCAGCGGAACCTACGTGAATGGACTGGCAAATCTTGGAAAGTAACTGAGACCAGTAAAGAGGGTGTCGAGACTATCCGAGCTCAGGAAAAGCAGATCAATCAGGTGTTGGACGACAACGCCATGGAAGATCCTTTGGTTAAAACGGTGCTGAAACTTTTCCCGGGAACAAAATTAATCAGCCGAAAAGGCTTGCTGCCTGACAACTTTGTAGTAGAAGGCATAGATGAAAAATCCTTGATTGAATCAATTAACGACCCAGATATGGAAGATCCAGATCTGGACGATGCGGAATTGGTACAACGGCTTAATAATGGAGACGAAGTCTGATGAAAAACTTGGCCGGGCTTATGAAACAAGCCCAACAAATGCAGGGCAAAATGGCTGAGATGCAAGAAACGCTCGCAGCTATGGAAGTTGAAGGTGCTGCCGGCGCTGGAATGGTTAAGGTTGTTATGACAGGCAAGTTTAGCCTGAGTTCGATCAAAATTGATCCAACGCTAGTAAACTCTGACGATCTCGAAGTGCTTGAAGATTTGATTATGGCGGCTGTTAATGATGCCAGCTCAAAAGTGGAAGCCGCGAAGCAAGAAAAAATGCAGGACGTCACAGGCGGACTAAATTTGCCAGCTGGTATGAAATTACCGTTTTAAGGGCCAGCTGTATTTATGGCGAAAAATGAACTCGACCGTTTGACACAACTCCTCTCTCGCTTACCAGGCCTCGGGCCAAGGTCAGCGAGAAGAGCTGTTTTGTATTTGATGAAAAAGCGAGAGAGCTTGATGCTCCCGCTGGCAAAAGCCATGATGGCAGCAGTATCAAGTATTACAAATTGTCGTGTTTGTGGTAATCTCGATACCGAAAATCCCTGCCATATATGCCAAAGCCCCAAAAGAGATATCAGCAAAATTTGCGTTGTCGAAGACGTTGGCGATCTCTGGGCCCTAGAGCGGAGTGGTGCTTTTAAAGGCCATTACCACGTTCTTGGCGGGACCCTTTCTGCTCTTGATGGGCGGGGACCTGCACAGTTGAATGTAAATGGCTTACTGGATCGCGCGAGTGAAGCGCATGTCCAAGAAGTTATTCTTGCTCTCAGTGCCACTGTCGACGGTCAAACGACTGGCCACTATCTCAGCGAGTGTTTAGCTGGGCACGAAGTTGAAGTCTCAAAACTTGCACACGGTGTCCCCGTCGGTGGAAGTCTGGATTACCTCGATGATGGAACGCTTACCGCAGCTCTGAAGGCACGACGTTCCGCAAGTTAATCTTTCTCAAAGTGTTGTTGATAGGCGGTTATTTTTTCAATTAATGATTGCGCGATAGGTATGTTCTCCTTATGAGGGATTAAGGCCGAATTGTAATTGATAATATTTGTGGGGTTCTATGTCTAAAGTTTGTGTTTCTTTATCCATAATTTCAGTCCTGGCGCTTGGCGGGTGCCAAACAACCAATAATAATTGGTCTGACTGGGAAGGTATTCCTCACACCGAAGCCGTTCTGGAATGGCAACCAGCAAAACCAACGGACCTCTACGCAAGAAAAATCTCCTACAGTGGTACTTATCAAGAACAATGGAGTTGGGATTCAGGGACGATCTTCCTCACTAAAGCCGGGTTTGCACGCCATTACCGCATCGATGTCAGCCCAAGAGAGTTCAGCGGTCATATGGCGGACTGGGATACTTTTAAAACAAGTAGCGCCGTTATGAATGCGTCTGAAGTGAACGAAATAAAAAATAAAAATGGTAAATTTTATTTCGCTGACATGAAGAATGATGATGGTGAGGATTGTTGGACCTTTATGCAGACGCTAAAGGAAGTAACACCAGGTGCATATGTTGATAATGGAAAGCCGACTGGCTTTATTATGGGGTATGACTGTGGAGAAACACGTTATAGCCGTTCCGATTTTAACAAGTTTGCCAGTTATATAACCTTTCGATGACAAATTAGAGTTTTGTCTCAAAGCTGACACGCTTCTGTCCTAATTGATAAGCACCCTAAATTTAAATGTTTCTGATTTTGAAGGTGAAGATATGACGAAGATAGCAAAACTCCTCCGTACTGGTTATGTCGTGGGATCAGTTGTTTTTGCTTGTGGGGGCGTTTCGGTTGCGGGAGCGGAAGAAATTTCGATTGGTGCTGAGGCTAATAAATCAACGGAATTGGTTTTTTACAGCGGCAACCTTGGTCAGGTAAGTCAGACACGAAGAAGCAAGCTATCGCAGGGTGGCAGCACACTTGCCCTTGAAGACGTCAGTCCTCATCTCATTCTCGATAGTTTGTTTCTGGAGGGTAAAGGCCTTCGCATTCGTGAGCAGCGCCTCGACCAGGAAATTCTCTCTCCACAAAGACTACTTGAAGCCTCTCTGGGTAAAACCATTACCGTTGTAAAAACCAACCCGAAAACTGGTGAAGAAACCAGCTTGAAGGCCGAAGTCCTTGCTGTTCGAGAAGGCTTGGTTCTTCGTATTGGTGATAAGATTGAGACCTCAATTCCTGGACGACTTGTATATGATACCGTGCCTAGCGGGTTACGATCCGGACCAGCATTACTTGCTGTTGTCGAGAGCGAAAAAGCTGGGGAACAAGACCTTCAACTGACCTATCTGACTGGTGGGCTAGATTGGCGTGTGACATATGTCGCTGAGCTCAATCCAAAAGGGACGAAGCTGGCATTAAAAGCCATGGCAACGTTGACCAATCAGACCGGTGTGGATTTTGAACAGGCAAAAATACGTCTCGTTGCCGGAGAAGTTAACCGAGTAAGACAAGCTCCTGGTCCAAGAACAGCGATGATGTCTATGGAACAAGATGCGGGTTCGTTTGCGAAATCGATGCCTCAGCGTCAATCTGTAGCTGACCGTGATGTATACACTCTCCCAAAGAGAGTTGATATTGGCGGCGTGGAAACCAAGCAGGTGACACTGCTTGAGAACAACACTGTTGAAGTCGAAAAACGATTCAGGTTCCAACAACTCGTTCAACCTTATGGCGGAAATGACGATACCGGTAGGCAGCAGGCTGAGATCGTTCTCAAGTCAACAAATACGAAAGCAAAAGGTCTTGGCCAGGCGCTACCAGAGGGAACTTTGCGGGTCTATCAACAAAGTAAGGGTGAAACCTCTTCGATCTTTATGGGCGAAGACGCCATGCAAGCTGTTCCAGTCGGGGAAGAACTTGAGTTGGTTATAGGCTCTGCCAATCAGGTTACAGGGCGCGGGAAGCAGACCTCTTATGAAAATCTTTCGCGCAACAGCTATCAGTTAACACAAGAAATCACACTGAGTAATAGTGGCGATAAAAGTGTCAGTGTTGATGTGGTTGGCCACTTGCCGGGGAACTGGAAGATTTTGGATGAGAGTGCAAAACACGTCAAAGAATCTTCGCGTGAGGTGGTTTGGACCATCGATGTTCCCGCAAAAGGAAAAAGTACGTTTGATTATAAACTACGGGTTTCTCACGAACAGTAATTTGCCTTCTTAAGTGCTTTCATCAGAAATTAAGACAGTATCTTCAATTTGATCGTCGAGATCATCACCATCCAAAAGCTCTGTCAGACTATCTGGCAGGGCTTTACTGGTTTTAGCACCCATTTTTTGCAACTGATCAACCTGGCGAACAATATTGCCTCGACCGCTCGAAAGTTTTTTGAAGGCTTCGTCGTGGCTGTGTAGCGCTTTGTTCAAGAAATCCCCAACCTTGGTGAGATCATCCGCAAAGCCGACAAATTTGTCATAGAGTTTACCTGCGCGTTCGGCAATTTTCTGCGCATTTTGGTTTTGATCTTCATAACGCCAAATATTCTCAACGGTTCGCAAAGCAAGCAGAAGGGTGGATGGAGTAACGATAACGACGTTTTTCTCCAACGCCTGTCCGACAAGATCAGGTTGATGTTGAACTGCGGCACTAAAAGCACCTTCAATAGGCATGAAGAGCAGAACATAATCGAGTGATCGGATAGTCTCTAGATCCTGGTAGGATTTTTTGGAGAGATCCCGCACATGATTTTGGATGGAGCTTACATGTTCAGCAAGGGCTGCAGCTATGAGGGCTTCATCTTCAGAGGAATGGTAACGCTCATAGGCTGTGAGGGATACTTTGGAATCGATAACGATGTCTTTGCCATTGGGAAGGTGAACGATAACGTCGGGGCGGTAACGTTTACCTTCTTCGGTATTGAGAGACTGCTGCACGTCATATTCCCGGCCCTTGCTAAGTCCTGATTTTTCAAGAACCATTTCCAAGATCATTTCACCCCAAGCCCCTTGAGTTTGGCTTTGACCTTTGAGGGCTTTGGTCAGGTTATGGGTATCTTCGCTGACCTGTTTGTTGAGATCTGCAAGGCGTTGGACTTCTTTGTGCAGAGAAAACCGTTCTTTTGATTCCTTGTCGTAAGTTTCTTCGACCTTCTTTTGAAAAATTTGGATGTTTTCTTTAAGCGGATTAAGGAGAGTTTCTAGCCCCTGTTTGTTTTGCTCGGTAAATTTTTTAGATTTTTCATCGAGAATTTTGTTCGCTAGGTTTTCGAACTGCTCAGTAAGTTTTGCTCGGGCTTCATCCAAAATTTGTAATTTTTCTGTTTGAGCTTCCCGTTCTTTTTCGAGTGTGGTTCTACTTTCTGTTACTTTATTTTCCAGATGAGCATTCTGATTACGAAACTCCTGGATCTCTTTTTCGAGCAATATTTTTTGTTCTATTAATTCAGGAATTCTGGTTGCTTTTTGTTCTTCGATGGCGGCGCGAGTTACAGCATCTGTTAGGGCCTCGTGAAGCTCTTCGCGATCTCCAGATAAGTTTTGATACTCAAGGCGTTGTCTTTCGAGCTCTTCAACCAGTTCATTTTTGCGGCTAGTTAGAGCTTGGTTATTCGCACTATGATCTGAAAGTTCATTGCGTACCTTCAGGTGAATAAGCAATCCAATAACTGAAGCGATGGCAAGGCCCGAGAAGCCACCAATGAGAAGAGCTGTGAGATCCATTAGAGGTCCTGTATTCTGGAAAATATTTTGAAATCTGCGATTCGAATAGTACTCTAACACGAGGCTGTACGGAACGTCAGCCATGAGGTTAGAAACAAGGCTTTGCTTGACCTTGGGCTCTCAAGACAATACCTAAGAGAAAAGGGCAAGAAATCTCGGAAAAGTAGGGAAATAGCCCGCGAAATTTAACAGTAAGATAATAGCGAGTAATTATGGCTATTTTAGAAATAGTTATTGCACCAGATCAAGTGTTGAAAACCGTTTGCGATCCAGTTCAAGACGTTGACGATAATGTTCGTACACTAATCCGCGATATGTTGGATACAATGTACAAGGCCCCTGGTATCGGTCTGGCCGCTTGTCAGGTTGGCGTCACCAAGAGAGTTATCGTGGTTGATGTCAGTGATGATAAGGAAGAGAACCAGCCTTATTGTATGGTCAATCCTGAAGTTACCTGGGAATCAGAAGAGTGGTCAGTCTACCAAGAAGGTTGCCTTTCTTTACCAGAACAATATGCAGACGTTGAACGTCCTGCTGCTGTGAAAGTGAGCTATCTTGATGAAAACGGAACGAAGCAAGAGATTGAAGCTGATGGCTTGCTGGCAACGTGTATCCAACACGAAATAGATCACTTGGATGGTCTTCTATTTGTTGATCATATCTCTAAGTTAAAACGCGGTATGATTATGAAAAAGTTGAAGAAGATCGTTGCTGCCAAAGCTGCGGATAGTTAATTCAAAAAACACAGTTTTCGATTTATTTAGTCTGAAAGCTGTACTAACGCCAACACTGACATTAAATTTAAAACAGGGGATAGAGACCAATGAATAAATTGCGGATTGCCTTTATGGGAACCCCCGATTTTTCTGTCCCCTGCTTGGAAGCGCTCGCAAATGCGGGGCACGAGATTGTTGCTGTTTATAGCCAACCTCCACGTCCTGCTGGTCGAGGACAAAAGGAAAAACTCTCCCCGGTACATGCTTTTGCGGCCGAAAAAGGCTGGTCGGTATTTACTCCCAAGAGCTTTCGCAACAAAGAAACCCAAGACGCGTTTCGCACGCATAATGTCGATGTCGCGGTTGTGGTTGCGTACGGATTAATTTTACCAACGGAAGCCTTAGTCGCACCCAAAATGGGATGTATAAACATACATGCCTCACTCTTACCACGCTGGCGTGGGGCGGCCCCTATTCAACGCGCTATTGAAGCTGGCGATGCTGAGAGTGGCGTTGCTATCATGCAAATGGCTGAGGGGCTCGACACTGGTGATGTTTTACTTGAGGGTAGAGTCCGGATTACAGAGCAAACAACCGCCTCTATTTTACATGATGAGCTCTCTGTTTTAGGAGGGCAGCTCATCGTCGAAGCCCTTGATGGCATGGTAGATGGTTCGTTGAAGCCTGTTGCCCAGTCAGAGCAAGGGGTGACTTATGCCAAGAAGCTTACTCGTGAAGAGAGTGAGCTGAATTGGTCATTGACTGCCCATGAAATTGACCGGAAAATCCGTGCTTTAACCCCTTGGCCTGGGGTACATTTTACCTATCAAGGTGAACGAATGAAAGTTCAGGAGGTGACGATCGTGCCCCTGGATGATTGTTCGAGCGACGAGCCAAATTCTACGCAGCCGGGAACTTTACTTGATGATCTCCTCCTTGTTGCTTGTGGCCGGGATGCACTGCGAATTGATCGCCTACAACGCCCGGGAAAAGGCAGCATGGAAGCGAAAGCCTTTTTGAACGGTTTTCCGCTGGCAAAAGGCACAAACCTGAGTGAGCAAAAAGATTAATGACGCGCTATAAACTCACCATTGAGTATGAGGGCACTGACTTTTTTGGTTGGCAGCGTCAGAAGGATCATATCTCTGTTCAGGAAGTTCTCGAAGACGCCATTATTAAGTTTTGTGGTGAGAAGGTTCAGGTCTTTGCGTCTGGGCGGACAGATAGCGGTGTGCACGCTCTTGGGCAGGTTGTATCTATGGACTTGGATAAAGATTTCCCTGCATACAAGGTTCGCGAGGCCATAAACTTTCATTTACGTCCTGCAAAAGTGGCTGTAGTTGATGCCGAGATTGCTGACGATGAATTTCACGCACGTTTTTCAGCTACGGAGAGAAGCTATCTCTATCGGATTATAAACCGTAGAGCGCATCTCGTTCTTGACCATAAACGGGCCTGGTTTGTCCCTCAAAGTTTAGACGCAGAAGCGATGCATGAAGCAGCTCAGGTTCTCGTTGGTATTCATGATTTTTCATCATTTAGGGCAAAAGACTGTCAGGCAAAGTCCCCGGTGAAATCAATAAACGAGATATCAGTGACGAGGGTCGGAGAAGAAATTCGCATCGAGCTCTCAGCCCGATCTTTTCTCTATCATCAAGTTCGGAACATTGCTGGTTCGTTAAAAAGGGTTGGTATCGGAAAATGGACGCGCGAAGATATCAGGCGTGTTTTGGAAGCAAAAGATCGCAGTCAGGCCGGAGAGATGGCACCTGCTTGGGGGCTATATTTTGTCGGGGTTAAGTTTGACCCTCAGGAAGAGGATGTTAGGCATGATCTATCCGCAGGCAAAGAGGCAACCGTTCAATAGTTTCTTAAGAGGCGATAATATTATTATTGAGTTTGTAAATACTCAACGCCAATAGAACATTGAAGAAGACAAAGGCTGCGGCTGAAAACCAATTGGTTTCGATTGTGATTTTTGTCATATAGGCTTGTGAAGCTAATATATATAACATCCCGAATAAACCCAAAAATCCAGCCATGGACATTGGGAGCAACCCACTGAGTATGAGGGCTTGCAGGCAGACCAGGAAGACGATCTGCCATACCTGTAACCAATTGTAGCTAATGATAAATAGGCGGTAGTTCTTTTGCTTGTTATGAAGAACGAGCAACGAATGCATAAAAACGGGATAAATAAGCCAGCTGATGAGATAGAATAGAGTATCGATCAGAAGAACAGCAAAAGGATCTAAAGTTGAAGCTGTTTCTGAATCTTGAAGAATGCTGAGAATATACGCACCGGGATAACAGATTATCGCGGCAAAAAAAGACTTCCAAAATTTATCATCGCTAATCTCAATATAACGAAGGCCACTCCTATCAAACCGCATAAATGTAAGGGTGCCTTGTAAACTACGTTTTATCTCGGCGATAGAGGGGATCAAACTTTGAAATATCCTTTGAGCATCGACTCATAAATACGTGAGAGGTCTTCCAGTTCTTGAACAGCACAATGTTCGTCGACTTTATGGGCTGTATCGTTAAGAAGACCGAATTCAGCTACTGTAGCATAATCTTTGATAAATCGTGCATCTGAAGTCCCCCCTGAAGTGCCGAGTTCTGTCGTGATTCCAGTAATTTCTTCAATTGAGCGACTAATCAACCCGCTGAGGGGACCGGGTGGGCAAATGAAAGATTCGCCTGAGACCCTTATTTGAAGATCATAGTCAAAATCAGCACGGTGGAGGCGTTCACGAACCCATGCTTCAACCTGATCAGACGAATAGAGATCATTAAAGCGCACATTGAAATGAGCCTTGGTATCTGCAGGGATAACATTGGTTGCAGTATTGCCGACATCAATGGTTGTCAGCTGTAAGCTTGAAGGGGGAAAGTGTTCTGTTCCACTATCCAAAGGTTCCTCAAGCAAATTGTGCAGCATAGTAACCAGTGGATGTATTGGATTCTTTGCCAGTTGAGGGTAGGCCGTGTGCCCCTGAATGCCACGTACTGTCAGGCTAAAATTCATACTGCCGCGGCGACCAATTTTGACCATATCTCCAAGGACAGTATTACTGGTCGGTTCACCGATCAGGCAGACATCCATGGTTTCTCCCCTGCCGGCCATCCATTCGAGTACTTTTTTTGTCCCGTTCTGGCCAATACCTTCTTCATCACCAGTAATGATAAGGCTAAGAGAACCATCAATATTTTGGGTGTTGGGAGACCCAAGAAAACGGGTAAGAGCAGCGACATAGGCCCCAATTGAGCCTTTCATGTCAACCGCACCACGGCCAATTAACTTGCCATCAACAACGGTCCCGCCAAAAGGATCAACCGTCCAAGCCTGAAGATCACCAACGGGGACCACATCGGTATGCCCGCCGTACCCAAAAACGGGGCCACCGGTTCCCCTACGGGCATAGAGATTATCAACGCCATAGGTTTCCGTGCAATCGAAAGGCAAGCGTTGGCATTCAAAACCAAGAGGCTTAAGGAGGTTTTCCATGAGGTCGAGTGCCCCGCCTTCCTCTGGTGTTACAGAGGGACAGCGAATTAACGCCTGGCTGATTTCCAGGGCTGATACGGGGTTCTCGACACTCACTTTAAGGCTCCGGTCTAAATTTTAATCTCGCAACAGATCGTTAATCGATGTTTTTGAGCGGGTCCGCTCATCAACACGTTTTACGATTACAGCACAATAGAGGTTCGGGCCAGGCGTTCCGTCTGGAAGTGGTTTACCCGGAAGGGTGCCGGAAACAACAACAGAATAGGCTGGTACGCGTCCCATGAAAATTTCGCCAGTTTCACGGTCGATAATCTTTGTCGAGGCGCCAATGTAAACGCCCATGGAAAGAACAGAGCCCTCTTCAACAATCACGCCTTCGGCAACTTCGGCACGTGCACCGATAAAGCAATTGTCTTCGATGATAACAGGGCCAGCTTGCAGAGGCTCGAGAACGCCACCGATACCTGTGCCGCCAGATAGATGAACATTCTTACCAATCTGTGCGCAGGAGCCAACTGTTGCCCAAGTGTCAACCATTGTGCCGCTATCAACATAAGCACCAAGGTTCACGAAACTAGGCATCAAAACAGCGCCAGGAGCGATGAATGCAGAACGGCGAACGATACTGCCTGGAACGGCGCGAAAGCCTGCGGATGCAAATTCTTTCGCGGACCAGCCGTCAAATTTCGAAGGTACTTTATCCCACCAGTTGGTGTTTTCGCCGGGACCACCAGCAATGACCGACATGTCATTAAGACGGAATGAAAGCAAGACAGCCTTTTTCAGCCACTGATTAACCATCCAACCGTCAGGACCTTTTTCAGCAACACGACGTTGGCCGGAATCCATCAGGATTAGGGCTTCATCAACGGCTTCACGAACTTCCCCTAAGGTCGCCGGAGAGACCTGATCCCGGTTTTCCCAGGCATTCTCAATGACATTTTGAATATCAGTATTCATGATGATCTATCCCATCGCTCAATGTTGTCCGCCAAGGCAGAATGGCAGTTTGAAGGGACAATGCGTTAGGCGAGACGATCTTGTCAACGCCTCGAACGCCAATCACTTGATGTTATACGATTCCTGAATATTTGTGACTTAAATTGCGTTGAGCCATTCAACGAGGTCATCGGTTTGATGATGGATAAAATCTACCGGGCTACCGTCTTCATTTGTTGCACCGATAGAGGCCCAGTCAGTATCCGTCTTGACCCAGACTGTTGTCATTCCCATTTCCGCTGCGGGTTTTAGATTCTTTGCAGAATCTTCAAAGAAAACAGTACGTCTGGGGTCAATCATATGTTTTTTGACGAGATCATCATATGGAAACTGCGCTGGCTTCGGTATGTAATCTGCATTGGCAATGTCATAAATTTCTTCGAAATGATGCGAGACTCCCAGCCTATCCATAACGTTGTTGGCGTGCAGGCTTGATGCGTTGGTAAATATCAATTTTCGGCCGGGCAAACGAGAAAGCGCATTACCCAGGGCAATGTTTTGGGTAATCATTGAAAAATCTACGTCGTGGACATAGTTCAAAAACAGATCTGGGGCGAGATCATGATTTACCATAAGTCCCTTTAGCGTTGTGCCATATCGCCGAAAATAGTCCTTTTGAACTGAGTGAGCCTCGACGGGATCAAGATCAAGATATTCTTGGATGAAACTACCCATGCGTTTTTCAATTTGGCTAAACAAGTTGTTTGAAGCTGGATAGAGGGTGTTGTCCAGGTCAAACAACCAGATGTCTTTTCCGTCTAGGCTTGTCATTATGTACTGTCTCGCATCTACATATTTAGGCTTATTAGATAAGCAATCCCTAACAGATTTTAAGGCGTTGCCAAGAAAGAAGTGTTTTTGAAGATAATATGGAATGATTTTCAAAGCTTAAGTACGTGTTAACTGGACTCCGATAAACTTGGCGCAAAGTAGTTATGAGGGGTTGCTATGTATGCTTCACCAAGAAAAGAAAAACATAAACAAGAGTGGTGCTTTGCCCGATAAAAATGATAAGGATCGCTGGGGTGTAGTCGTTCCAGGCGGACCGTTTTCTGACTTTCCTGGCGCTGTCGTGCTGGTAGAAAACAGCGGGGCTGTCTCCAGTTCTAATGAGCAGGCTGAATTACTTTGCAAGTTCATTAAGCGGGGGGGATCAGACGAATATAGAGATGCCTTGCAATCAGCATTAAATGGCAAAGCTGCGCAGGTAAACCCTTTGCTCATTCGCGCAGGGAAGAAAGAAACCAGCCGAGTCCTGGCTGCTTTTGACCTGGCGCTACTTCCCTGGAATGGGGGCGAGGCAGCCTTGCTGCTTGGCCGAAACATCTCTCTCGAAAGAAATTTACGCGCCGCTTTGATCGAATCCCGTCAACGTTATCGGGATCTATTAGAGGCTTCATGCGACTTTGCTTGGGAAACCGATATCGAAGGTGTTATCACTTTCATAACCCCTGATGGTGGATTGGGGTATTCTGCTTCGGAATTATCAGGTTCGAAAGTCAGTAAGTTATTTACGGACTTAGCATCTGTTGCGACCAACCCCTTCTCATGCAGGGCTCCTTGTTCTGAAGAAGAAGTTTGGGTCAAAGACAGCTATGGTGATGAACGTTGCCTGTTAATTACTTCAATGCCGTTATGGAGTGACGAAGAAGTCTGGCACGGTAACAGAGGTTTTTGTCGGGATATTACCCGGCTCCGCAAGGATGAGATGTTACGTGCTGATGAGATCCATAGGGAGCGAATCTATAACCGAATTCTTGAAATCGCCCGCAGTGAAATGGTTCCTGTTCGGATGCTCGCCTCAACGGCTTCTTGTCTAATTCCAGCATTACCTGTTGATGCGGTAATGATCAGTCATTTTGACGGCGAGATTTGGCAAGCTGTTGCTGAAGAGGGGGAGGCCTTGCAATTGGATGCGATTGCACGGGTTCAGGCCGCTATGGAAATGGGAGAAACCGTATATCAGGAAACAAGCCCTGATGGTGTCCTTGTTGCTGTTAGTTCCAAATTCCGTGGGCAGGCAAATGGCACCATATGTCTTTGGCGGAAAGGACAAAATGTCAGCTGGTCCAAGGGGGAGTCCGAACTGCTTGAAAGGATTCAGGTCCAAGTAGGGATTTCGCTTCAACAATTTGGCCATCACCGGGAACTACAAACACTATCAAGCACTGACCCCCTAACAGGGCTTTTGAATAGGCGCCATTTTGAACACTTGTTATCTGGATTTTTGGAAGACAATATTGGCGACGAACGCACCCATTTACTGCTCTATTTAGATCTGGATAATTTTAAATATGTGAACGATGCTTATGGTCACCAAGAGGGCGACAAAGTCCTCAGGGACTTTGCGGAAGTCCTGAAACATAAGACACGGCGTCATGATTGGTTGGCAAGACTTGGAGGTGACGAATTTGCAATTTTTCTTCCGGTCGTTCCTGAAGAAGAAGCCACAGGCAAAGCACAGGATCTTCTTGAATCTTTGGTGCCGACGTTTTCTCGGGATGATGATCCTGAATGGTCTCTCAGCGCATCGGTTGGGGGGTATCTTTTTACAGCACGGGATGAACTTAAACTCTCTGATTTATTGCTGCATTCTGACGAGGCAATGTATAGGGTCAAACGATCAGGTAAAAACGGTGTTTATGTCGTCAAAGAAAAACTGGATGAGGTTGGTTAATGAGTGACCCAACTGATAAGCCAGAGAACGGGAAGGTAATGCAAACAGCTTTTGCATATGAAGACGCAAAGAAGATGGCTGAGAGCGAAGATGGCGAAGTTCGCCTTTCGCTTGCTAAACGGGCTGATATTCAACCAGAAATCCTTTATTTTCTTGCAGATGATAGTGCTCTTGAAGTTCGACAGGCAATTGCATCGAATGTGAAAACGCCGATGCAGGCGGACTATCTTCTCGCCAAAGATAAAGATGCGAGAGTTCGGGAAGAACTCGCAGACAAAATTGCTAATTTAGCGCCGGAGCTGGATCCCAAAACTCAACGCAAAGCGCATGAATTTGTTATAAAAACCTTGAAAATTCTCGTTGAGGATCAAGAGAGCAGGGTTCGAACTATCCTGTCTGGAGCCCTTAAAGACCTCGATACAATTCCGGTTGCTTTAGTGCGTCAACTTGCAATGGATGAGAATGATGCAGTTGCATCTCCGATGCTGGAATATTCTCCGATCCTCACAGATGATGATCTTCTTAAGCTTATTTGGGATGGGGTTCGGGGAGGCCGGTTAAAAGCAATTTCTCGACGGGCAAATATCGGTGAAAAAATAACTGATGCTATCGTCGATACTGAAGATCAGGATGCGATTGCCTCTTTGTTGGATAACCAAAGTGCTCAAATTAGAGAAGAAACACTTGATCGGCTGGTTGAACAAGCTCCGGGTATCGAGGTTTGGCATAAGCCTTTGGTCAAAAGGCCTAAACTATCTGCACTCTCTTTGAAGCGTTTGGCGGGTTTCGTGACAGAAACGCTATTGGAAAACCTGTTGGATAGACCGGGACTTGATCCTGATGTCTCAACCGCCATTGGGCTCGAAGTTCGAAAAAGAATGGCGGCTGAAGACGTACTTGATGACAAAGTTCTGGGCGAACAGGATGAACAGGCAATCAAAGATGAAGTTGAAAAATTAAATCGAGCTGGCAAATTGACCGAAGATCGCATTACCACGCGACTTCATTGTGGGGACCGTGAATTTGCCATTTATTCCTTGGCATTGAAGGCTGACTTACCTGCGAAGATCGCGAGAAGAATGGTTCTGTCGCGGGCATCGAAAACAGTCGTTGCGCTTGTTTGGAAGGCTGGATTTTCCATGGAGCTTGCAAGCCTTGTACAGCTAAGGCTGGCAGGTATTCCTCCACAGCAATCTATCAAGCCTGATGAAGATGGAAACATTCCGATTTCAGATAAAGAGTTGGACTGGCAGATAACTCTCTATCTTGACGACAACGATATGGAATAACCTCAGTGTCATCGGTAGTATTAAGCGCCGTTGGTATAAGTATGTGTCTTTGTTAAAAGGGTTGAGTTGGCTCAATCCTTTTTAATAAGCGTCCCGATACCACAATCAGTGAAGATCTCAAGCAACATAGAATGAGCTACACGTCCGTCGAGAATAACTGCGGCATCGACCCCGCCGTTTACGGCATCAATACAGGTCTCGAGTTTAGGAATCATACCCCCACTAATGGTTCCGTCTTTTCTAAGATCACTTGCTTTTTGAACGGTAATATCAGAAATCAGCGAGCCTTCTTTATCTAAGACTCCTGCAACATCAGTCATGAGAAGTAAACGCGATGCGCCAACCGCTGCGGCAATAGCGCCAGCTGCGGTATCGGCATTGATATTGTAGGTTTCTCCGTTAGGACCAAAGCCGATTGGGGCGATCACCGGAATCATTCCAGACTTGTCGAGTTCTTCGAGGAAGCTAGGGTTGATAACATCTGGTTCCCCAACAAAGCCAAGGTCCAAGACCTTTTCAATATTAGAGTCTTCGTCTTTTACTGTTCTCTGTAGTTTGCGCGCTTTGATCAGGCTGCCATCTTTACCTGAAACGCCAACCGCCGTGCCACCAGCCTTGTTAATCGCAGCGGTGATGCCTTTGTTTATTTTACCCGAGAGAACCATTTCGACAATCTCAACGGTTTCAGAATCGGTCACCCTAAGGCCGTCAACAAACTCACTGTTTACAGCTAGGCGCTTGAGCATTTCCCCAATCTGAGGACCTCCACCATGAACCACAATTGGGCTAATGCCTACTTGTTTAAGCAAAACGATGTCATGCGCAAATTTATCGGCAAGCTCTGAGTTACCCATGGCATGGCCACCGTATTTGATAACAACTTTACGCCCAGAATAGCGGCGCATAAATGGTAAGGCCTCGGAAATTGTCTGGGCTGTCCTCAGCCACTTTCTTGGGTCCTTAGCATGTTTCGTTGTCATCGTCGGCGACCTTTGTGTTTTCTTAAGCTTTGGTTCTACTATAGTGCCGAGGTGATCAACCTCATAGATTAACGATTAAACTCAAGCTTATAGCGAAATTTGTTTAGAGTAGAAACCCTGAGGAAACTATCCATCTTAAAAGCTCAGGATAAGTGCCCTGGTTAATTATCGGGATACATCAGGGTTAGGATTCTGTAAGTGCGGCGATACTTGCTCTGAGTTCAGAAATACCATCTGCCTTAACCGAAGAAGTCTTGATGACTTGGGGGTGTGAGGCGGGGTGTTTTGATAGCTCAGCAATGAGGCTTTTCTCAACTTTAGCTAATTCTGTCGGCTTAATTTTATCTGTTTTAGTCATTATGACTTGATAGGAAACGGCACAGGTGTCGAGTTCATCCATGATTTCCCTGTCGCTATCTTTAGCGCCGTGGCGAGAATCAATCAGTAAAAATATGCGTTTTAGTTCAGCCCGTCCACGTAGGTAATTACGAGTCAGATTGGTCCAGTAAGCAATATCTGATTTGGAGGCTTGGGCGAAGCCGTAACCTGGTAGATCAACAAGCATGAGTTTTTGGCCTAGGTCAAAAAAGTTGAGCTGTCGTGTCCGTCCCGGCGTGTTGGAGGTTCGGGCTAATGTTTTCCTGCCCGTCAGAGCATTTACAAGGCTGGATTTTCCAACGTTTGATCGACCCGCAAAGGCGATTTCGGGTAGGCCAAAATTACCTATATGCTCATCTTTGGTAGCGCCAAGGATGAAGTCACAAGACTGGGCAAAAAGTAGGCGGCCAGCTTCGACCAACACGGGATCGTCTCCTGGGTTGTCGAATGTGATGCCTGAAGTTGGGGCGTCGTCTGTCACTTGTCTCTCCTGTAGTCCCGAGGCCTGTACGGCGTGGTGATCTTCATCTATCGGGACATGAATAATCCTTGCGGCAACACACAGCAAGAAATAAAGCAAAGGCCCTGATAGTCAGCTATCAGGGCCTTTGTTATTTGGTTCGGATACGCCGATACCTAGCTCTTACTCGGCGCGGGTGTGCGTCCAAGTGATACGCCAGCTTTTTTCATGATTACGGCCTGCTGGATAAGGGAAAGCAGGTTGTTCCATGTCCAGTAAATCACCAGACCGGCAGGGAAGGTTCCAAGCAGGAAGGTAAAGAACAATGGCATAAACAGGAATACTTTAGCCTGTATAGGATCGGCAGGTTGTGGGTTCAACTGTTGTTGCAAGAACATTGAGATCCCCATGAGTACTGGCCAGATACCAATATTTAAGAAGGCAAGAAGTGTATCTGCTTCTGGAATTCCCCACGGCATAATGCCAAAAACGTTGAATAGGGACGTCGGATCTGGAACCGAGAGGTCATGAACCCAGCCATAGAATGGTGCTTGTCGCATCTCGAGTGTTACGAAAAGAACCTTGTAGAGTGAGAAAAAGATCGGGATTTGAACAACGATTGGCAAACAGCCAGCCATTGGATTGACCTTTTCCTGCTTGTACAGGGTCATCATTTCCTGATTTAGTTTCTGACGATCCTCGCCGAACTTCTCTTTTAATACCGCAATTTTAGGCTGAAGCTTTCTCATCTTGGCCATGGAAACATAAGATTTGTTTGCCAATGGGAACAGGATCATTTTGATAACAACGGTCAGTGCCATAATTGACAGACCGACGTTGCCAACAATACTGGTCAACCAATGCAGGGCATAGAAGAAAGGTTTGGTGATATAGTAGAACCAGCCAAAATCAACGGCGAGGTCAAGGTCTTGTATGCCAAGTTTCTCATTGTATTCATCAATGAGTGGGACTTCCTTTGCACCAGCAAAAAGGTTGCTGGTGAATTCTATTGTCTGGCCTGGCTCAACAGTTTCAGCATTGTAGAAGTAATCAGTTTGATAGCGGTCAGGGCCGTTTTTACCACTATAAAAGAATCGGGTGTTCGCTGATTTGGTTTGGTCAGGAATAAGAGCTGTCAGCCAATACTTATCGGTTATCCCAATCCAACCACCAGTCGTGGGGATTTTGATTTCTTTGTCATCTTGAAGATCTGAATAATCGACTTCAGTAAGGCTGCCACCGAGAACGCCAATAGGGCCTTCGTGAAGGATATAATAGCCTAGAGTTTCCGGAGTCCCGATACGCGATACTCGGCTATAGGGCGCAAGGTCGACAGTGTTCCCAGATGAGTTAACGACATGTTGAGTGACGTTAATCATGTAGCCGTCATCAATTTTCAGGGTACGTTCGAATGAAAGCCCTTGCCCATTGTTCCAGGTTAAAGTGACTGGGCTGTCTGGCGTAAGGTTTGTATTCGTTGTTTCCCAAACTGTTTTATTACTTGGGAGAGGCAAGCTTCGGTCATTGGAAATCCAACCAAAGTCAGCGTAGTATGGATTTTTCGTGCCAGCTGGAGAGAGAAGAACAACGTTGGCGCTGTCTTCTTCGATTGTCTCTTGGTAATTCTTTAGAACCAGATCATCAACACGCCCTCCTGCTAGAGAGATCGATCCACGCACTGTTGGTGTGTCAATGGTTATACGCTTGCCATTTGCGAGGGCTTCATCTCTTGGCAGACCTTCAATTAAACTCAGCAGGTTATCAGTCCCGCCTGGCAAATCGGGAATACTGCCGTCAGAATTGGCCGAAGCCGGGGTCTGTGCTCGTTGCTGGGCCGCTTCTCTTGCTGCAATTTGCTCTGGTGAAGGCGGAAAGAAATAATCCTGCGCAAATGTCCACCCAAAGAGAATGACTGCTGACAGGACAACAGCTATAACAATGTTACGTTGATCTTCGTTTTGCATCAGTGATCGGCTCAACGGTTGTTCGTGGCTCGGCAATCATGATGATGATCGCAGCCAGATGGTTCTGGTACAGGGTCAAAGCCGTGACCACCCCAAGGGTGGCAGCGGGAAAGACGTTTTAAAGCTAACCAACCTCCCCGCAATGCACCGTGCGTGACAATCGCCTCGCTTGCGTATTGGGAGCATGTAGGGTGGTACCGGCAGCTTGCGGGAGTATAGGGAGAGATTCCATATTGGTACAGCTTTACGAAACCAAGTAGGAGTGCACTTAATATTTTCAATATCGTGTTCTCCCTTTTTATTGGTTTTATGCCTGAGGCTTTTGTTTGCCTGAAGTCTTTTTGCGATCCGTTTTAACCCGTTGTAGGGAAAGGATAAGATCTTTTTTTAAGTCTTCATAAGGGCGAAAAAGTGTCGTCTTCCGCCCTATCAATACATAGTCGTGTTCAGCTTTCCCATATTCGGAAAGTAATTCGGCTGCAACGGCGCGCAATCTACGTTTGACCCGGTTTCTTATGACGGCATTACCAACTTTTTTGGTTACCGTGAAACCAATGCAAATGGCGTCAGACCTATGAAGTTCCTCTGAGTTATCGGAACTTTCAGGTTGACGCCGCATGGCTTGAAGAATCAAGCCGGGTGTGACCCATTTATTATGCGTCGCTGCTACCCGAAGAAATTCGGATCGCTTTTTGAGCTTTCCGATCTCGGGTATCATAGTCTTAAGCGGATAGACGCTTACGACCTCTTGAGCGACGGTTAGCTAGGACACGGCGACCGCCGACTGTAGCTTTACGGGCGCGAAAGCCATGGCGGCGTTTACGTACCAGTACGCTCGGCTGAAAAGTGCGCTTCACTGTAATTCTCCGTTATCCGGAAGGTTATTGAAAATAGTGGTGGGTGTATAAGCGGGCACCGAGCATCTGTCAACGCCTGTCACCTAGATTCCACGGATTCCATAAGAAATCAGAGGTTTTTTTCTGAAGAGTCAGGGCAAAACAAATAAAAGCGGATTCTTTATAGCCACCGTTGGACACTTCTTATCAATGTTCGGTAACAAGTGACAGTCTTAATTTATGATTTTTACCCTAAAGAAGGTGTATTCTACGCAAATAGTACTTTTAATCGCTCTCGCTCGATCACATCACTGTGTGAAGTGCTTGATAGACTTGTTTTTTTATTATTCCTACAAAACTATATGTTCATGATAAATACTGATGACACGATGACCGCACCATCTAATAAAGATCCATCTACTAAAGATAAGGTACAAGCTTCCATGCTCAAACGCATGCTTCCCCTTCTTTTATTAGTTGTGGGCTTAGGCGCGGTTTATGTATTGGGTTGGCATCGATTCCTGAGCTTCGATGCCTTGCAGGAAAACCGAGAAACATTAGACGGATTCGTCCGAGAAAGAGGCTTTGTCGCGGTTCTCGCTTTTCTCGGCCTCTATGCTGTGGCCATTGCTTTTTCGATCCCGGGCGGGTCGTTTTTGACAATAGCAGGTGGTTTTTTGTTCGGGACCTGGTTTGGGGGCAGCTATGCCATCGTCGCTGCTACTGTTGGCTCTACCCTTGTATTCCTCGCTGCCAAGACAGCTTTTCGCGATTTCTTTCATGAAAGGGCGAAAGGGTATTTACGAACGATGGAAGCCGGCTTTCACGAGAATGAATTGAGTTATCTTCTCGTACTGCGTCTCGTGCCATTGTTTCCCTTTTGGCTGGTTAATCTGGTCCCTGCATTTGTCGGAGTATCTCTACGGAATTACGTTGTCGCTACATTTGTTGGGATTATTCCAGGCACATTTGTCTATGCCAGTGTTGGCAACGGACTGGATGCTTTATTTAGATCTGGGGGAACTCCTGATCTTGGTATAATTTTAAAACCGGAAATCCTTCTTCCCATCCTTGGGTTGGCTTTGCTATCGCTTATTCCGGTTGCCTACAAAAAAATCTGCAAAGAAAAGAAAACATAATTTCGAAATAGGTGCGAGAACTTGAACGTCGGGCGTTTATTGTTTTCGATACATCTAAGTACGTGAATTCTCTATTGGCCGGGGTTTGGGCATGATTAAGACTGATATTTGCGTTATTGGGGCTGGCTCTGCCGGTTTATCCATCGCTGCAGGCGCTGTTCAAATGGGAGCTGATACGGTTCTGATCGAATCAGGTAAAATGGGGGGCGACTGTCTCAACTATGGCTGTGTGCCATCTAAGGCTCTTTTAACAGCAGGGAAAGCAGCACGTCTTTGGAAGAAGGCAAGTGATTTCGGGGTTCACTACAAGGCACCCAAGGTGGATTTCCAAGCCGTACATGATCATGTGAAAGATGTTATTGCCGAAATTGAACCGCACGATTCCGTAGAAAGGTTCGAATCTCTCGGCGTGAAAGTAATACAGGCGCGTGGTGAATTCCTAGATGCCAAAACGATTAAGGCTGGGGATCAAACCATTCAAGCACGCCGGTTTGTCATCGCGACGGGCTCACGCGCAATGCTTCCCCCGATAAAAGGGCTTGATGATGTACCTTATCTGACAAACGAGTCGGTGTTTGACCTAACGGATTTACCTAAAAAATTAATCGTTGTCGGTGGCGGCCCGATAGGGTGTGAACTGGGACAAGCTTTTCATAATTTGGGAAGCGAGGTCACTATTGTTGAGATGGCAACGATTATGCCAAAAGATGATCCAGACCTTGTTGCCGTTGTTAAAGCGCGCCTGAAGGATGATGGCTTGGCCATCATGGAAAGTACAAAGGTGCTTTCAGTGCGGAAGTCTTCAAGTGGGATTACTTTGATTGTTGAACAAGGCGGGGAAGATAAAGAGCTGGAAGGCAGTCATCTCTTGTTGGCCGCGGGTCGTACGCCAAATATTGAAGGTCTCAATCTTGAAGCTGCGGGTGTTGACTATGAGCGTCAAGGTATAACAGTTGATCAGAGACTGCGGACCTCGAACAAGAAGATCTATGCCGCCGGAGATGCCACTGGTGGTTATCAGTTTACACATATGGCGGCATATGACGCCGGGATCATTATTCGAAATGCCCTTTTTCGATTACCTGCGAAGGTTTCTCATAGTTCGGTACCGTGGGTTACCTATACCGACCCTGAACTCGCTCAGGTTGGTATGTCCGAAGACGATGCTAAGAAGCAAGGTGCTGAACACCGCGTTCTGACCTGGGCCTATGCGGACAACGATCGCGCACGTGCCGAAAGGCGAACCGAAGGTTTGGTGAAAGTTATTGTTGGTAAAAAAGGTAAAATTCTTGGAGCGTCAATTGTTGGCTTACAGGCTGGGGAACTAATTTTACCTTGGGGATTGGCGATTTCGAAGAGCATGAAAATTGGCGATATGGCCAATGTTATTGCGCCATACCCGACACTGTCGGAAGTGAGTAAAAGGGTCGCTGGGAGTTATTATACCGAATCTCTTTTCAGTGATCGGGTGAAAATGATCGTCCGGTTTCTCTCAAAGTTTGGGTGAGGCTATCCAAATTACCCGCCAATTTTGTAAATGATTCCTTTGTGATATAGTTGATTAATGCCTTCAAAACTCCAGTTACCCCCCTTTGTGACAAGCCTTTCAGCAAAATTACTTATCCTGACGGCAATTTTTGTACTGCTTGCTGAAATTTTGATTTTTGCACCTTCCATTGGCCGTTTTCGGTTGGTTTATTTGCAAGAGCACTTGGCCGACGCTCACTTGGCAATTCTCGCTCTTGATGCAACTGATGACATGATGGTCAGTGAGGATCTCGAAAAGGAGCTGTTGAGCCACGTAAACGCGCTTACAGTGGTGTTAAAGCGACCGGGGCAGGGCAAGTTGATGCTCATGAGCGGTGCAGACGTTGAAGTAGATGCGACCTATGATCTACGCGAAGAAAGCTTCTTTGGGTTGATAAAGGATGCATTTGTCGCTTTGGCCCAGTCTCGACACCGTATCTTGCGTGTGATTGGACCTTCGCCAAAGAACAAGGACGTTCTTGTCGAAGTGGTTATGAGTGAAGCTCCGTTACGTATGGATATGTTTGATTATTCCTGGCGTATTCTCGCCTTGTCACTGGGGATCGCCCTGATGACGGCAGCGTTAGTGTTTGTCAGTCTGCATAGACTCTTGGTCCAACCCCTAAGGCGTATTACCCGAAATATGATTACCTTTAGGGATGCACCAGAAGATGTCACCCGGGTGATTAAGCCGTCTAAGCGTACCGACGAGGTTGGTGTCGCCGAGAGAGAATTATCTTCTATGCAAGGGTCTCTTCAGGAATCTCTTGGGCAAAAGACAAGATTGGCTGCGATTGGGACCGCTGCAGCAAAGATCAATCATGATTTACGAAATGGACTGGCAACTGCCAGATTGATTTCTGATCGACTAAACCGCAGCGATGACCCGGAAGTGCGAGAAGTCGCCCCTGTCTTGCTTTCGGCAATTGACCGAGCGGTTCACATCTGTGGTCAAATGTTAAACTTCTCCAAAGAAGGAAAACCTCAGCTCGACATTATGGAGTTTGATCTCCACGAGCTTACAGGAGAAGTCGCGGATACGATTGATGTCGCTGAAAGCGTCGATTTAGCTGTAATCAACCATATTCCACCAGGAACACTGATATCCGGGGACTGGGAGCAACTCTATAGAGTGTTTGAAAACCTTGCACGCAACGCAGAGCAAGCAGGGGCCTCTACGGTGGAAATTCGTCTTCAGAACGAACTCGATTGTTTCATCGTCTCTATCGCTGACGATGGGCCCGGAATTCCCCCCGAAATTCGAAATAACCTTTTCAAGCCCTTTAAAGGCTCAACGCGTAAAGATGGCTCGGGTCTTGGTCTCGCGATTACACGTGATCTTATGCGTGCACATGGTGGGGATATTTGGCTGGATGTCTCTGAGCTTGGCGGCGCATGTTTTTGCCTGGAATTACCTATTAAATCAGGTGCTACTGGTGAAAAATTCCAGGTATTCGGCTAGCCACAATGTACTGCAAGTTTGGTGTTCATTAAAAACCTCTGAGAGTTGTCCTCTTCAAAAGTTTCGATTATCTGCCACCCCATCTCTGAGTATATATTAGGGGACGCTGTGTAGAGAAACAATTGATCTTCACCGCGACTGTGGGCGAAGTCCTTAACCGTGGTTACAAGTTTTCTGGCAATACCTTTACGCCGATAATCAGGGTCGACATAGAGAGCAGCCAGCCAGGGGCGGTACTGTTTGTAGTTTTCATGATCGTTCTCGATCAAAAGCACCGTCCCTACAGGTTTATTCTTTGATAGAGCAACGAAAGCTTGCTCAGTGTTCTCTTTCCTCGTCATGCTTTTATAACCTGCCATGACGCGCTCTCTTGTCCAACCGTAATCTTTTCCCCATGTGGTGTATTCCCAATTGGTACAGGCCTCGATGCAATCAGGATGGTTTCTGAGAAAATCTACCTTGATGGGCATATTTACTAGTCCAGGGTATAAAGCTGAAGCTTTAGGTACTCTGATTCGGGCAAGAAAGGGTGCACCGGATGATCTGGGCCTGCGCCGCGGGTGTAGAGTAGACGTGAGCGGCGATTGGCATCGAGCAGGCCTTTGCGCATTTGTTCTGCAAAATTATCAATATCCATATGATGAGAACAAGATGCGGCGACGAGATAGCCTCCAGGTTTGACCAATTGTGCGGCCAAGCGGGCAAGTTTGCGATAACCTTTTGCGCCTTGGTTTAGATCTTTTTTGTTTTTCACAAAGGCAGGAGGATCGACAATGACGAGATCAAAAGTTTGGTTGTGTTTTGCTAGCTTTTCTAAGTGCGTGAAGACTTCTGCTTTAACAAATTCACATTTGTCTGCAACGCCATTCTCTGTAGCTGCCATCGAGGCAAGATCTAGTGCTGATTGGCTGCGATCAACAGTCATGACTGACTTTGCGCCTGCCAGAGCAGATTGGACAGTAAAGCCGCCGGCAAAAGAATAACAATCAAGGACGCTGGCGTCTTTAGCAAAGCTTGCGGCGAGTTTTCGGTTGTCGCGCTGATCAAAGAACCAGCCCGTTTTTTGACCTTCTTGAAGCTCTGCAAAGAACGTTGCGCCGTGTTCTATGACTTTGATTGGGCCGTTCAGTTCGCCTTTGACCACCTTATCGTAACATTCCAAGCCCTCGAGTAACCGTGAGGGGGTATCGTTTCGTAACACGACGGTTTTAGGATCTAGAATTTTATCAAGGGCCGAGAGTAAGGCAGGGAGTAGGTTTTCCATGCCTGCGGTATTGATTTGCAGCACGAGCGTATCGCCATACCTGTCGATAATCGTTCCTGGGATACCGTCTGCTTCGGCATGGATTAGACGGTAATAGGGAACGTTAAACAACGTTTCGCGAAGTGTAAGTGCTCTCTTTAAAAGAGTAACGAAGAACTCTTCGTCGATTATTGTCTTGGCACTTGAGCTGAGCATTCGTGCAGAAATTAAAGGTAGGCGGTTATAAATTGCTGTCCCTAGGGGCTGTCCATCATGAGCTTCAATTCGGACAACAATTCCAGCGCCCAATTGTTTGGTTTCGGCTGTGACTTCGATCTCATTTGAAAAGACCCAGGGATAACCATTAAGAAGACGTTTTTGAGCTTTTGGTCTCAAGCGAATGGTCGGACGTTCTTTAAGATCGAGAGCAGCGCTCATGGGTGTACCCTTGTTATCGTCATGAATATGTTTGGGCGCAGTCTAGCTATATCGGGGCTGGCTGCAAGCTAGACCTTTTAATCACATCGTAATTGAAAGGGGAGTTAAACTAGGAAAGCCAGCACTTCTGGCTCGTGGTCAGTCTTTTTAGCCTTTATTTGCCATCGGTATGTGGATGTATGTCAACAATTGAGCAGGGTGGGAATCGATAGACAGCAATGCGTTTAAAGGATGTTTGAATGATGTGCCCTATTTCAAAATATGTGAATTGTTGCGATGCAATATGAGCTTTGTTAACCTGCTCTGCCAAACCAATTGTCTGTGCGTTCGGCATTGTTTATAAGGTCTGGCTCTAAGGCTCGAGCTCTGAAGGTTGCTCAAAAGGGACAGTAAATGATTATCGTTAAATCAAAACGGGATTTAAGATCCCTTGTTGGTGGCTGGAAAGAGAGTAGCGAAGAGCTTGGCGTCGTTATGACAATGGGTGCTTTGCACGAAGGGCACTTGGCACTTGTTGAAGCGGCAAACAAAGATAATGACCGTGTCGTCGCAACAATCTTTATAAATCCCCGACAGTTTGATAATAAAGCTGACCTTGAAACCTACCCAATTGATACAGATGAGGATCTTCGAAAGCTGAAAACGGCGGGAGTAGACGCTGTCTACTTACCGCAGGTCGAAGAGATATATCCTGACAATTACAGTACGACTGTATCTGTTGCCGATATGCAAGATTGCCTTTGCGGGGCTTCGCGTCCGGGACATATGGATGGTGTAACCACGGTCGTGTCCAAACTTTTGATACAAATTAGTCCCAATAGGGCTTATTTCGGCCAGAAGGATTTTCAGCAGTATCTTTTAATTCAGCGTGTTGCCAGAGACCTTGATCTGGAGGTCGATGTCATCGGGGTTCCAACCGTTAGAGAAGAAGATAATCTTGCACTGTCTTCCCGAAACAGACGGTTAAGTGAGCAACAGCGAAAGATTGCCCCAACCCTTTTTAAAGTTGAAAACGCGATAGCTGATCTCATTATTCAGGGGGAAGCCATTGATCACGTCCTTGAGTGGGGACGAACATTTATTCTTGATGCTGGTTTTGATAAAATCGACTATCTCGAAATAAGATCTGAGGAAGATCTTACTCTCATAAACGAAAACGCGTCACAAGAAGAGCGGTTATGTAGTCGGGTATTTGTTGCGGCATGGATGGGCAATACCCGACTGATAGATAATTTGCCCATCAGCCGGTAGAGCCGGTATTCTCTAAGGTAGAGCTTAGTCGTATTTGCCTTGAACGAGGGGTGGTACTGTCTGTAATGCGAGATCCCATGGGAAATAAATCCAGGTATCCTGACTGACTTCAGTGATAAAGCTATCAACAATATCTTTGCCGGCAGGTTTTGCATATAAAGTTGCAAAATGTGCATCTGGCATCATTTCACGTACAGCACGGGCTGTTTTGCCAGTATCAACGAGGTCGTCAACAATCAGCCAGCCTTTGCTCTCTTTTGGGGCTTCTTTGAGGACTTGTAGCTCGCCTTGTTTGTTGCTGCTTGAGTAGCTGACAATACAAACGGTGTCGATTAGGCGAATATCAAGTTCACGGGCAATGATTGCTGCCGGGACGAGACCACCACGGGTGACGGCAAGAATTCCTTTGAAAGGCCCCTGGCTCATAAGGCGCCAAGAAAGGGCTTTTGCATCACGGTGCAATTGTTCCCAGGAAACCGGGAATGTTTTTTGTTGTTCGGACACGATACGCGACTCCAATTTTGGATGATGCCGGAATAAAGCAGAACTGACAGAAAATCTCAACCTTTAGAAACAGGATTGTTATTCTGCCGAGTAATTTCACATATGTTTTAATGTAACAAAGGGGCGCCAATCGATGCACCTGAACTTAGAGCCAATATAAAAAAAGCAATGGTTCTTAATCGTTCAGGAGAGAAGGCATGACCTAGCTTGACGCCAAGGTGCGAGCCAAAAGCGATGAGTGGTGAAAATGCTAATCCGTATAGCATGGGTGTAAAGATGCTATCGCCGAGTACGAAATAGAGTACGGCTGCATTTATTGGTGCGCTTGCTAAAAAACTGGCGAATAGGAAGCTTCGTATTTGCCGATTGGTCCAATTGTGCGCCATGACCCACAGCACGATTGGAGGACCTCCAACCGCGATTAATCCTGCGCAATAGCCGCTTGTTGAAAACGCGAGGAAGGACCAGAAAGGGTGGAGCTTTTCTTTAGGAGAAGGCCGAACTGCTAATTGAACAACGACTATAGCTAAAATCAGGAATCCAACGAGCTGCTCAATCGCTGATTTTTCAACTGTATCGCTTATGTAGCCAAGGGTAATAATTCCAAGAGGCAGTGTGATGTATCTAATAGCTGAGCCCTTAATTAAGGGCTCATATTGAATATGTTCTCGTAATTTATATACCCCGACCAGGAGTTGAGCTAGGCCCGAGGCCAATAAAAGTGGGACTGTTACTGTTAGATCGATACCAAGTAGGGTTAAAAATGTCAGCGCAAAAAGACCAAATGCGAATCCAACTGCGCCTTGAATGAGGCTCGCTAAAAAAAGAATTATGGCGATATAGGGCAGGAGTTCCGGCGACACAGCTTTGCTTTCAATTTGTAATCTAAGAATAAAATGTCATCTGCAATCTTGAAATGGCCAGCCTTTGATTGGTTGGACCAAATATGTGTATACTGATTTCCTCACCGAATATACGGTTCAGATAAATAGTAAGATCGCGATAGATGTGGGTGCTCTGAAGCATTTTATCCGTCGGGTCAACTAATCTTGGCCTCTTAGTGAATAGTAAACGGAATCTTTTATGCTCAATTCTCCTCAAAGTTACCGGGGGATGGTTACGTCACCACACCATCTTGCATCTCAAACAGGGCTCTCAATTCTTAGAGACGGCGGAAATGCAATTGAGGCCGCGGTGGCAATGGCTGCAACGATCGCTGTTGTCTATCCCCACATGAATGGCATTGGTGGGGATGCATTCTGGCTCATTCATGAGCCGGGAAAATTGCCAGTTGCAATTGAGGCCTGTGGACGTGCCGGGGCGAAAGCAACGCCAGAATTTTTTCATGAACGCGGACATACTGAAATGCCGAAAGATGGACCTCTTTCAGCAAATACTGTGGCTGGTACCGTTGGTGGTTGGCATTTGGCTCTGTCCAAATCGGATACTTGGGGAGGAAGGCTTTCGCTGAAACGGTTGCTTGAAGAAGCAGTTTATTATGCAGAAAAAGGATTCGCCCTTACGTCAGGTCATGTTGCTTCTTTGAGTAAACGTAAACCAGTTGTCTCAAAACAACCCGGCTTCACAGATGTTTACTTAAATGGAGATGGAATCGTCTCCAAAGCGGGTGCGCGTCAGGTTCAACCTGCATTGGCTGAAACACTCAAAAGAATGAGTAAGGCGGGATTAAGAGATTATTACACAGGTGATATTGCCAAAAGCATATGTGCTGATCTCGCAAAATTGGATTCTTCGGTCGTACTAAGTGATTACAATGCCTACCAGGCAAAAGAAGTAAAACCTCTGAGCAGTCGGCTATCGTGTGGAACAGTCTATAATCTTCCTCCGCCGACTCAGGGGTTAACCACCTTGATGATTCTCTCGATGTTTGATCGCTTGGGTATTTCAGAAGCTGACGGATTCGATTATCTGCATGCAATGGTGGAGATCACAAAACAGGCACACCTCGTCCGGGACCGTGAAATCGCGGCTCCGGAGAGGATGGCACAAAATGCAGAATCCTATTTAACCGATAGTGATCTCCTCGCGCGGTTAGAGAATATTGATAAGGACAAGGCCCTGCCTTGGCCCCTGGATCGACAAGACGGTGATACGATTTGGTTAGGTGTTATGGATGGTCAAGGGCGGTCTGTTAGTCTCATTCAGAGTACTTACAAGCCTTTTGGTTCCGGCGTTGTGTTGCCCGAGACTGGAATAATTCAGCAAAATCGAGGGAGCAGTTTTTCTCTTAAGTTGTCTGATCCAAGAGCAATAGCGCCGGGCCGGCAGCCTTTCCACACGCTAAACCCTGCGATGGCTATATTAAATGATGGCCGGGTGATGACTTACGGCTGCATGGGAGGAGATGGGCAACCTCAGACCTTGTCTGCCTTATTTAGTCGTTATGCCATGTTTGGCCAGGGCCTTCAGGCTTCAATTACGGCTCCGCGTTGGTTCGTTGGTCGCTGTGAGAGGGCTGACTTTTCAGATGTCCAAGTTGAAGGACGTTTTGATGAAAAGGTCATCACTGAAATGCGTCAAGCGGGGCATGATCTAAGGGTTCTTGAAGATTTTTCAGAAGAAATGGGGCATGCAGGGGCGATTGTTCGACATCCTGATGGTCGTCTTGAGGGGGCGACGGATCCTCGGAGTGATGGTGCTGTTGTCGGATTTTGATAACCAACTTGGTAATCAGGGAGTGAAATAAGTCCTGACGCTAAGGTAGAGCAAGAAAATAGGCATAAAAAAAGCGGCGCACTGGGCGCCGCTTTTTTTGAATTTTTCCCATTTACCTTAGGTAAACGTGAACCTCAGGTACCTGAGCACCTGGATTATTGGTCGATGACAGCGAAACGTGCGAAGCAGGAAGGCCGAGCTTCGTAAGGGAGCGCATTACATCTTCGCCGTATTTGCGGGATTTGCTGGTTGCAAGCGCAATTTCAGCAGAGTTTCCGCGTGCAGGCGCCACTGTTACGAGGTCAAAAGCTGAGCTTGGACGACGGTCAAGTGCACGACTGACGGCGGTAAAGAGGGCCTGTTCATAATTGACGTTCGGTTGGTCAAAGCGAATGATCGCCAAAGGAGGCTGACGTCCGACAAGACCGGCAGGTCCGCCCGGTGGGGGAGGTACTGGAATACCGAAGGTCCGATTGCCTAAATTGCCACCAATGAATTCGCCGTTGTCCACCGCAACTTGAAGAGCAGTCAGATTCGTACGTTCAGCAGAGAAGTAATTCTGTGTCCGTGCAATATCTTCTGTCAGCTCGTTCATTAGGCGATCAAGAATAACAACGGTCTGATTGGCTTCATCTTCTAAAACAGAAAGCTGTCTGTGATCTTCATCAAGAGCACCGCGCAATTCATACGTTGCGCCAGCAGAATCAAGAACAAATGCTGCAAGAGCAGATGTCGCGGCTGATTCGTTAGACAAACTGTTCAGGTTAGTAATGCTTGCGCCAACCAGTTCAAGTTCTTGTTGAGCTTTATTCCAGCCATTTACCATCTGGGGGTTACCCGGAGTGGTGCCGACTTGAAGTCGGGTGTTCATAGCCGCAATGATAGAGTGATAGGTGCCCGCACTACTGCGTGCATTATTACGCTGTGTTTGCAGATTGTTATTGTGATGGATCAGACGGGCCTGAAGGCGAGAAAGATCGCCTCTAAGCTCTTCGACTTTTTTACCAACATGAGTACCTGTTGGTTGTCCCGGTGATACACCAGGAGATTCGAAGATTGTTGATCCAAGTAACGGCAAGCCAGATGGCAGCTCAGACGAAGACGTGATTGTGTCTGGAACAACGGCTGCTGCTGCAGCTGCTGTAGCTGTTTCTTCTGGCGTGTCTTCTCCAACGATAGAAGGCCATAAGGCTTCTTCGGTGAAAGAGCAGCCGCTCAAGAACATTACCGTCGCTAAGACAGAAACGGTGTTACGCAAAACAGAGGATTTCATGGATCCCATAGAAAAGTCCGCACTGTTGATTGTGGCCAGCCAAGAAAACCTTATAAAATATCTACTTAAAGATCAGGGAAAAACGCCCCGTAAGGTAGAAAAGTTGACCAACCCCCCAAAATACTAAGGGCAGATACTACTTGAACGGAGTCCGAGGGACAAGAGTTTTCCAACCATGGAATTGATAGTTGGAGGTAAGAATAAAAAAAAATCAAAATATTCAATTTTATGCTTGCGTACTTTCATAACCCGGAGTAACTTCCGCCTCGTTTTCAGGGATCTACTCTGAAGACATTTTGGAATGCACCCGTAGCTCAATTGGATAGAGCACTTGACTACGAATCAAGAGGTTTCAGGTTCGAGTCCTGACGGGTGCACCAATCCTCCCCTTATATATCAACGTTTTAAGTGTTATAGGCGACGCCATTATTGATTTTGGCGTTAGACACTTTTGTGCTGTTTTTGACTAATTTCTAGTTATTCAGTGGCTAACGGCATTGATTTTATTGGAAAAGTCTTTGATTTCGAATCAAGTGCCTTTTCGGAACTGGATTGCCGTTTAAGGAGGGTGTTTTGTTTATTCATCAACTTTCCTTGGTGTCCAAGTGGCGGATAAATTGTCCCATTGTGGTAAGTCATCATGAGCAGGCGATTTTTTAAATTCTGAGAAAAACTTATTTTCCAGAGGTTCCAATTTCCCAATAGCGTCATCAAGTAATCTTCGGATTCTATTGTATTCAGTATTTTTATCACCATAGTTCGGGTGAGTTTTTAATGTTGTATATCCATTGTGAAACTCGCTTACCCATTTTCGAAAAATATTCATGTTTAATTCTGCGAGTTTCAAAAAATCATCACTTATAGGGTGAAGTTCAAAGAAATCAGGGTACTCATCTATGGATTCATCAAATTCGCGTGTAAAGTAGTGGGGCGCACCCTTATACAAGGCAATACCTGTTAAAGGTCCGTCATTGACATCCCAGACCATCAATACTTGTTCGAACATTAGAGCTCCTAAATGTATTCGTAGAAGTTATTAAATCCCAAACGTCGAATGCCTGCAAATAAGGAAGGGGTTCAATAGTTTTGGTTACGATAATCCTGAAGCTTATGATGCCGTTGGATTTGAGGGGCTTAAATAATGCAACAATTTGTTAGTCAGTTGAATAGTAAGTCATTGATTCATAACAGGGTGAACAAAGGGGGAATTGTGTCTAACGGCGTTGATATCATTGAATTAGTTTCGAACTACGAATCAAGAGGTTTCAGGTTCGAGTCCTGACGGGTGCACCATTTTGAAAAAAACGGGCCTAAAGCCGGGTTTTTTGATTCTAAAGTCTAGAACATTGGATTCTCTATATCTTTAGCAATTTTAAATCTCAATAATTTATCAAGAATATTCTGCGTTACACTCTAAGGTTTGTGGTTTTGCCTAGCTAGGGATGTTGGTAAAAAGCGATTCTCTATCAAGAAAAGATTACTCTTTTAAGGGTGAGAGACTAAATCGCACAATATCGAACATGGGACGCACGTTAGCAGGATTACTTTTCTTATCCTCTTATGGGACAGTTAGGATATTTGTCCTTTTGGTTTAATCCACTGTTAGGCTATATAAGATGGTTAATTCGGTGTTAAATTAAGGCCGGATTGTTTTTCAGGAATATTTTTCGTGTTGTGGGGAAGAGTTGCCAGCTTACGATCTCTCATCATTAAATATCATGGTTGTCGATGATAGTGTGCATATGCTTCGCATTGTTAAGACGATATTCGTTACCATGGGGATTACGAGAGTCCAGTATCTTAGCAGTGTAAAGGCCGCGAGAGCCGAGCTTTTACATATGCAACCTGATATCATTATTACGGACTGGGAAATGAATCCAGTTAATGGCTTGAGCTTCACGCGCGAGTTGCGCCGAGAAGGTGGTTATTTTAGCCGGGTTCCAATTATTCTTTTAACGGGACACACGGAATATGAGAGAGTGATGGAGGCGATACAATCTGGTGTAAGCGATGTGCTTGCGAAACCGGTATCAATTGAAATTCTCCATCGTAGGCTTTGTCGAATCGTGGACATATCATCCATGTCTGCGAGTGAATATGTGGCTGATGAAGAAGAATATCTCGAAATTGGTTGAGATGGTCTTTCGGGTTCTCGTTTTTGTTCGTGAAAAATGATCGCGAAAAAATACTTCTGAAATACCTCTAAACTAAACTGGGTTAAGTTTAATCGATGGAAAGTTAGAGGCGTATGACCGGATTTTGGCAAGGAAAGAGCGTTCTGATCACTGGCGGAGCTGGTTTTATTGGTTCTGAAATTGTTCGATCTCTTGAAATGCTACAGCCAGCTCGAATTACTGTTCTTGATAAGATGACTTATGCCGCTGATTTGAGGCGGATCAAAAACAGTAACGCCGCCATTATTGAAAAAATTGCTCTTGAAAATGCCGAAGCCGTTCTTGCCGCTGTAACGAGCGCAAAACCAGATTGTATTATTCATTGTGCAGCAGAAAGTCATGTTGATCGGTCTATCGATGGACCTGGTAATTTTGTTCAAAGTAATATCGTTGGTACGTTTAATCTCCTTCAGGCTGCATTGAGTAATTGGGAAGTGCGCGGGAAGGATGATGATTTTCGTTTCCTTCATATTTCTACCGATGAGGTTTACGGCTCCCTTGGCCATGAAGGGGTGTTTTCTGAGGAAACTCCCTACAATCCCCGTTCTCCCTATTCGGCAACCAAAGCGGCTTCTGATCATCTTGTGAAGGCTTGGGCGCACACTTACGGGTTACCCGCAATTATCACAAATTGTGGTAACAACTATGGCCCCTGGCAATTTCCTGAGAAATTGATCCCTTTAATGATACTGGCGGCTTTAGATCAAAAACCGCTGCCTTTATATGGCAATGGCGAACAGGTTCGCGAATGGATCCATGTGAGCGATCATGTCACTGCGTTGTTGGCCGTTATTGAAAAAGGTGTGGTCGGTGAGACTTATTTAATTGGGTCAGGTGAAGAGCGAAGCAATAAAACTGTGGTTGAGGAAATCTGTCGCTTGTTGGATCAGCGTTATCCCGATCGTGGTTTACACGATCGTTTGATTACAAAGGTCGAAGATAGGCCGGGTCATGATTTAAGATATGCTTTGGACGCAACAAAGGTAAGGAAGCAAACAGGTTGGAGTCCCCGTATTTCCTTTAGCGATGGCCTTTCCCAAACCCTGGATTGGTACCTTGAGATGGAGCCTTGGTGGCGGACGCTAGCGAGTAAGGAGAATACGGGTGAGCGTTTAGGTGTGTTGAAGCGCTAGGTATACTTACCTTCAATGTCGGTTAGTTGGATATTTGTAAAAACAGGATTGAAATCTGAGATTATTTTAAATCGGATCAGGTTCTTTCTCGGCCTTATCAGAGAGCACGCGGCATAACATGCTTAATGCATCTTGATATTTTTCGTTTTTAATTCGTGAAAAATTTCTCGCGATGTCCAGGCACATTCTCTGCCTTTCTGTCATTTCATCTTCAACTTTATCCAGGCCTTCGTAGAAGAAACTTATTTCAATACCGAGCACCTGAGATATTTCATACAATCTTCCCGCAGACACCCGATTGATGCCGCGTTCGTATTTATGTGCTTGTTGGTAGGTTACGCCAATAAGATCAGCAAGTTGTTGTTGGGTCAGTCCCAGCATAGTTCTACGTTCGCGTATTCCTGTCTCTTATACACATCTCCGAGCCCACGAGACCGAGGCTGATCTCGTA